>Ga0194126_10000016_pt1 | contig 267154 bp, 248 predicted proteins | sample TA2KigC150mmetaG_FD_148641 | JGI IMG/M metagenome (GOLD analysis project Ga0194126, IMG submission 148641) | Freshwater microbial communities from Lake Tanganyika, Tanzania - TA2015035 Kigoma Deep Cast 150m | ecosystem: Environmental > Aquatic > Freshwater > Lake | place: Tanzania: Lake... | reverse complement strand
GCGTCTTTGCCGTTCGAGTACACGGCATCGCCGGGTCGCCTTTCGGTGGCGTGGCGAGTCTCGGCACGCGCCCCACGGTCGGGGGCGTGGAGCCGTTGCTCGAAACGTTCGTATTCGATTTTTCCGGTGACCTGTATGGTCGCGAACTCGAGATCGAGTTCGTCGCTCACCTGCGCGACGAGTTGCGGTTCGAGAGCGTCGAGTTGATGGTGGTTCAGATGCAGGTCGATGCGAGAACCGCGCGTGAATGGGTGACAGAGCAGTGACGGATTACAAGCAGACGGTCAATCTTCCGCAGACAGCCTTCCCGATGAAGGCTGATCTCGCGAAGCGCGAGCCGGCTTTCGTTGAGCGTTGGCAGACGAGCGACACCTACGGTGAACTGCGATGCATCGCCAAAGGTCGTCCGCGTTTCGTCCTGCACGATGGTCCGCCGTATGCCAACGGAAGCATCCACATTGGTCATGCGCTCAACAAAATATTGAAGGACATAATCGTCAAGTCGCGCACGCTCGACGGGTTTGATGCGCCATACATCCCGGGCTGGGACTGTCATGGTCTTCCGATCGAGCTCGCCGTCGAAAAGAAACACGGACGGCCGGGTCAAAAACTCGACGTTAATGCCTTCCGTGCAGCCTGTCGCGCGTTTGCGGCCGAACAAATCGAACTGCAGCGAACCGATTTCAAGCGACTCGGTGTGCTCGGTGATTGGGATCGTCCGTATCGCACCATGGATCCGGCCTATGAAGCCGAGCAGATGCGCGCTTTCGGGCGCATCGTGCAGAACGGACATCTCTACAAGGGCGCAAAGCCTGTGCACTGGTGCCTCGATTGCCGCTCAGCGCTGGCCGAAGCCGAAGTGGAGTACGAAGACAAAACCTCGCCTGCGATCGACGTCGCATTCAAAGTCGTCGATGTCGATGACTTACGCGCGCGTATCGGCTTGCGCCCCGGCGAAAAGATGGCAGAGGGCCTGCGTCCGGCGCTCGTGATCTGGACGACGACCCCTTGGACGCTCCCGGCGAATGAGGCGGTCACAGTCGGTCCTGAAATCGAGTACGCGCTTGTGCACGTGCCCGCACAGGGCGAGTTCCCGTCGCGGCTGGTTGTGCTTGCGGGCGAACTGCTCGGCGCCGTTGCCGCTCGGTATGGCATCGAATCGGAGAGCCTCAAGCCGATCGCGCGCTTCAAAGGCGTGGCGCTCGAAGGCTTGATGTTGAAGCACCCGTTCCTCGATCGCGAGGTACCGGTGATCGTGGGCGATCACGTGACACTCGATGCCGGGACAGGCGCGGTGCACACGGCGCCTGCGCATGGTCAGGAAGACTTCGCCGTCGGTCAAAAGTATGGACTCCCCGTGCGCAACCCCGTGGGCGGTGACGGTCGGTTCATCGAGGGTACGCCGCTCGTCGCGGGTCTCAAACTCGACGAGGCGGGCGAGACCTTGATCGGACTCATGCGCGAGAGCGGGGCGCTCGTGAAGCACGCGCCTTATCGTCATAGTTATCCGCATTGCTGGCGTCACAAAACCCCGGTGATCTTCCGCGCGACGCCGCAGTGGTTCATCAGCATGGATCAGCGCGGGCTGCGCGCCGGTGCGCTCGAGGACATCAAAAAAGTCACTTGGACGCCCGCCTGGGGCGAGCAGCGCATCACCGGCATGATCGAGAATCGTCCCGATTGGTGTATCTCGCGTCAGCGGACTTGGGGTGTGCCCATTCCGCTGTTCGTCCACAAAACCACCGGTGAATTACACCCGGATACCGTCGCGCTCATCGATCGTGCGGCAGCCAAGGTCGAGCAGGGTGGTATCGAGGCGTGGTTCGCGCTCGATCCAGCCGAACTCCTCGGCGCCGAGGCCGCTCAGTACGACAAAGTCACCGACGTCATGGACGTTTGGGCGGATTCTGGTCTGTCCTTTGAGTGTGTGGCGGCCCAGCGCCCAGAAATCGAAGGGCCCGTAGATCTGTATCTCGAAGGCTCCGATCAGCATCGCGGCTGGTTCCACTCGTCTTTGTTGATGTCCGAAGCCCTGCACCGCCGTGCGCCGTACAAGGGCGTGCTGACTCACGGGTTCACGGTCGATGACAAGGGTCGGAAGATGTCGAAGTCGCTCGGTAACGTCATCGCGCCGCAAAAGGTGATGCAGAGTCTTGGCGCCGACGTGCTGCGCTTGTGGGTCGCCTCGACGGACTACGCCAATGAAATGAGCGTGTCCGATGAAATCTTGAAACGAATGTCTGACAGCTATCGCCGTATTCGCAATACGGTGCGCTTTCTGCTCGGCAATCTCGCAGGGTTCGACCCGGCGACGGATGCGGTGCCGGTCAAAGAGATGATCGCTCTCGATCGCTGGGCGCTCGGTCGGGCGAGAGCGCTGCATGATGACGTGATCACGGCCTACCGCGATTACCAGTTCCATCTGGTCTATCAGAAGGTGCACGGGTTCTGTGTCGTCGAGCTGGGCGGGTGCTATCTCGACGTACTCAAAGATCGTCTCTACACCACGGCACCAAAAAGTCATGCGCGACGCTCTGCGCAGACGGCGATGTATCACATCGTCGAGGCTATGGTGCGGTGGCTCGCACCCGTGTTGTCGTTTACTGCCGAAGAAATTTGGACGCAGCTACCGGCTCGTCGCGAGGCTTCAGTGTTCCACTCGGTCTGGCACACCCTGCCTGACGTGTCGTCGGACTCCATCGATTGGGACGCTTTGCTCGCCCTGCGAGGCGAGGTGGCGCGCGAGCTCGAGCGACTGCGTGAAGCCGGTGAAATCGGTTCGCCCCTCGAAGCGGAAGTGGAGATTGCTGTGCCCGCGAGCGAACAGGCTCGCTACGGCGCGCTCGGTGATGAGTTGAGATTTTTCTTCATCACGTCAGCGGCTCGGGTCGTCGTCGATTCGGCCGTCTCCGCGGCGACCGTTCGTGTGAAGGCCACGACCGCGCCGAAATGCACGCGCTGCTGGCATCGTCGGGACGATGTCGGCCACCATGCGGAGCATCCTGAACTTTGTGGCCGCTGTGTCGTCAATGTCGCAGGGTCCGGAGAGGAGCGTCGTTTCGCATGAGTGGATCGTCTCTGCGCGAGGCACTGGCGGCCGTTCGTTGGCGAGAGAGCGGCTGGCGCTGGCTGTGGCTGTCAGCGCTCCTCATCATCGCCGATCAGACGAGCAAGGCTTGGATCGAAACGTATTACGAGCTCGGCGAGTTCACGCCGGTGTTTTTTTGGCTCGACATCACTCGCCTACACAACCCAGGCGCGGCGTTCAGTTTCCTGGCGGATGCCGGCGGCTGGCAGCGCTACTTCTTCAGTATTTTGGCCGTCGTCGTGAGTGTCGCGCTGATCGTCTGGCTGCGCACGTTGCACGCAAGCCGTGAACGGGTGCTCGCGCTCGCGCTCGCGCTGGTGCTCTCTGGGGCCATCGGCAATGTCATCGACCGTTTCGAGCACGGCTTCGTCATCGACTTCATCCACGTGCATTGGCAGCAAGCCTACTTTCCGGCGTTCAACATCGCCGATGCGGCTATCACCGTGGGCGCCATCTTGCTCATCTACGACGCCTTCGCCGATTGGAGGCGCAGCCGATGAACATATTGCTCGCGAATCCGCGCGGGTTCTGCGCCGGTGTCGATCGGGCGATCGATATCGTCGAGCGTGCCATTGCGCTCTTTGGTACACCCATCCACGTTCGACACGAGGTCGTTCATAACCGTCATGTCGTCGAGCGCTTGCGCTCGATGGGTGCGATATTCGTCGAGGAACTCGATGAGGTTCCTGACGGTGCGACGGTTATTTTCTCGGCTCACGGCGTGTCGAAGGCGGTGGAGGATGAGGCTTCGCGCCGCGGGCTCACCGTGTTCGATGCGACCTGTCCGCTGGTGACCAAGGTGCACATGGAAGTTCGTCGCTATTCGCGCGAGGCCCGTGAGGTCATTCTGATCGGTCACGACGGGCACCCGGAGGTGGAGGGAACGCTTGGGCGTTTCGATACCTCCTTCGGCGGCAAGATCCATCTTGTCGAGTCGGTGGACGATGCCGCCTCACTTAACGTTCAAAACCCTTCGAACCTCGCCTTCGTCACACAGACGACGCTGTCTGTCGATGACACCGCCGAAATTGTTGAGACGCTGCGCCGTCGTTTTCCAGAACTTGCGAGTCCGCGCAAAGAAGATATCTGCTATGCCACTCAGAACCGGCAGGATGCCGTCAAAGATTTACTACGCGAGTGCGATGTCCTCGTCGTCGTGGGCTCAGTCGCGAGCTCCAATTCCAATCGTCTCGTCGAGCTCGGTCAGCGAGCGGGCATTCCTGCTTTCCTCGTCGACGGGGCGGCCGATCTGCGTCGCGAGTGGTTCGACGGCAAGCAATGCGTGGGGCTCTCAGCGGGGGCGTCGGCGCCTGAGGTCCTGGTACTCGAAGTCATCGATCGTCTGAAGCAGTGGGGTGCGCAGGCACCGCGCGAGTTAGCGGGTCGCGAAGAGCACGTGGTCTTCGGCTTGCCGCGCGAGTTACGCGTGCCCGTGCCGCCCGTGCCTAGCGGGCGTTCTACCCGCGCCTGAGACCGTAGGGCATGCCGGCGGGCCTGGGGAGAGGCCGAGGTGACCCAGGGTGGCTGAGACAGTGTCTGCGGAGCCCTTCAGGGCCCTAATCCCAAGAAAACCTGCCCCGAGCGGCAGCCCCCGCCCCAAAGCGGCGGGGATCGAACTTTTCATCCGCCTGCGGCGAGTTTAAGATTCGCCGCCCCGGCCCAGACCGGGTCTGGACGCCGGAATAGCTCAGTTGGTAGAGCGGCGCATTCGTAATGCGTAGGTCGTAGGTTCGAATCCTATTTCCGGCACCATTCCTTAGTGCCTGTCGACCCGTTAGGGTCTCCGCATTGTGGATCAGCGCCGAAAGCGTTCGAACCAATTCAGTATTCGGGCATCCCGGTCTTTTCCGTTGAGGATCAGCCCGTGGCTGTCGCCCTCGTACACAACGAGCTCGTACGGCTTGCCGAGTGCTTGCAGGCGCGCCGCAAACGGTAGGGTTTGTTCGGCCGTCGAGACGAGCGGGTCGCCGCTGCCTTGCAGCAACAGCATCGGGGTGTCGAGCCGTTCCGCCCAAAGTACAGCGGAACGCTGTGCTCGGGCTGCCGCCATTTGGGGTGAGCTTGGGGAAAACCGACGATCGAATTGAGAGGTCCGAAAATCCGATGGCAAGCCGACCAGCGCCACGGCGTTGAACGTCGCGCCATCGCGAAGGGCTGACAGCGCCATCATCGCGCCTCGCGAATAGCCCATCGCAAAGAGATTGTTTGCGTCCGCAAAAGGAAGCTCGCGTGCAATCGTGGCGAGCCGAAGGACGTCACGCACATCGGCGCCGCCGAGCTCGTCGGAGCCCTCGCTCCCGTCGTTCCCGCGATACTGAGAGCCGATTACCGCGTAACCCGCCCGAACGAAACGTTCGAAACCGAACTGTGTATTCGGTCTGAGTTTGGAGTCCTCTCCCGAGCCGCCTCGGTTGAACACTATTATCGGTATTTTTTGGTTCTTCGCTAATGCCGACGGAGTCCAAAGAAATCCACGTATCTTGAGTCCGTCGCTTTCGTAGACGATACGCTCGCAGCGTACCCCGGGCTGTTGACGGGCGAGGTAGTCACTTTCGGTGCCGAGGTCTGAGTCGAGGTCACGTACGATTCGGACACTCAAGCCCTGGCGCGTTGCGGCCGCTTGCTCGGCTTTGAGGGTGGCGAGCTGGCGCTCGCGATAGCGTTTAAAATCTCCCGATTCGACCGCTTCACAGGGTGCGCGCTGGATCGTTTCTGCCAAGCCGCTTGGAGTTGCCACCAATAAAACAACGATGAGACCGAGTCCGACGATCGAGCGAATAGGCTTGATCCTCTGCCGCGTCATACGGCGGCGCTCCGTCGCGCGTCACGCGAACAGCGGATGCTTCGACGCGCGGCCTCGGCCGAAACACGTACGGCTGGATCTTCGTTGACAAGTAAACGCATCAACAGCATGCCTCGACGAGTGGGCGATATCACGACCTGTGCGCCGTGATGCTGAACTTTAGAGGTTGCAGCATCATGACTCGACGGGAGGATCGTCAGGTCCACGCGTCCTTCCGGAGCACTCCGATCATTCACGACAAAAAAATTGTCTGAGGTCGATGCATAGAGGGCGATCGACCAATAGCGGGGGTAATCGGTCGAGAGCGTCACTCGAATGGGGCCGTCAGCGAGATCGAAAAAACAGGTGGCGTAAAGCAAATCCGGACTCGGCATGACGATGCGGCGCTGAGTGTGATCGGTCGGCGGAGGTAGTGTGACGCCGTTCGCACGCTCCAAACTCGAGTCCGCTGTGCCCAAGTCGATGATGCGGTCCATGATGAGCCGGGGCACAGCCCAAATCGTGAGTCCATGCATCAGCACGACGACGACCGACACACGTAGCAAATGTCGCGTCCAGTTTAATGGCTTTGGATTCACGGACATTCTCCGACGCGTCGAATGCTCGGGACAGCGAGCGACCCCGGTGCACGCTGCACGCTCTCCGACGCGCCGTACAATCGCAAGGTCAGGCGCATTCCTCCGCGACCCGCCGTCGGAATCCATGCGGGATCGCCGCGCGATTCGTCCGCGGGCGGACCGATGGTGGCGCTGAATCGCCCTGCGTCATCGAGTGTTACGGTTTCGCCGTTGACGCTGTAACGTTTTTGATCGTTGGGGAACAGAAAATGATCGGCGGCATAGGCCGTGACGCTCCACCATCGAGCGGGTGGGGGTAGACCCTCAATGCGATAGCGGCACTCCGCACGCAGCGAGTCACCGAGATCATCGTGATCTGTTGTGTAGTAGAGCGTCTCGCTGCGACCCAGGGCGAGTACGGCACCGAGCGCGATACGGGCACGGGTATACGCATCGGCGTCCTGGCTGCCTGCAAGGAGATTGACGCGCCATGCGCCTGCGTCCACGCCCGAGATACCCACTCGCGTGAGCCAGAGCCAGGCACTGCCGACGCCGAGGATGACGGCCAGCAGGTATACACCCGTGAGAAGGAGGATGCGCTGCGGTCTGGCGTGGCGGCTCATGGCGGTCTTTAGACTCGGCTGCGCTCCAAGGCATGCCGAATAAAACGTGCGACGCGCTCCGGTTGAGTGAGCGGCAGCATGTGCCCACCGGAGACCAGTTCGAGTCGACACGCGGGCACGCGCTCGGCAAAACGCTCGCCGTGAATACGATAGTCGAGGAGCGCGTCCTCGCGTCCGTAAAGCACGGCGATCGGTGGCGCATCGTTTCGGTTCAAAGATTCGTACCGGGCTTCGAGCGACGGCAGGACGGCTGGTGTCGCCGCCAGATCCTCTGACGCCCCGATGTACTGACTCGGGCGTAGCGTCAGCAGGCCGCCACCGCGGACGCGATAATCGCGGGGCACGGGTTCAGGCCCAAAGATTTTCGGCATCACTCGTCGACGCCCGAGGATGAAACCCGGTGCAGCGAGAACGTGGGCAACGAATCGACGAGCCACATGCCCGCGTACCGTCAAAGCGAGGAAAACTTCGGGAAATCGTCCCGCGTAGTGGGTAAGCGGCGCGATCAAGGCGAGGCCTGCGACGCGAGTCGCGTGGCGCAGGGCGAGGGTCAGCGACAGTGCGCCGCCCAAGGAGTGACCGACGAAGAGCGCGCGCTCGACCTTCAGTTGATCGAGTAGCGATACGACCGCATCGGCCTGCTCCGTGAGGGTCGTGGCGCGACCCGTCGTGCGCGTGGAATAACCCGACCCCGGGCGATCGATGGCGATGACGCGGGTATCGCGAGCAAGTTCGTCGACGAGCGCGTACTTGAAATGGTGGAGATGTGCGCCGAGGCCGTGGATCATCACGATGGTCGGTGTTCCCGCGGGGGCGACGCCTTGATCGACGTAATGCAGACGCGCATTCGGCACGTCAAGGAATTTCCCGCAAGGCGGGACGGCGTGCTCCACCTGCCTCGCCACACGCCGAGTGAAGAGCGCAAGAGCGACCGACAGCGCTGCGAGAGCAAGCAGGATCAGGATCAGCGTCATAACTCGAACCGTTTCAGCAACGACCCGTAGGTCGTCGGCATGAGGCGTTCGAGCCAGTAGCCGAGGCGTGCATCGGCACCGACCAAAATCCGCGGTCGTCGGCGCTCGACACCCGAGAGGATGATCTCTGCGGCTTTCGCCGGCGGCTTGCGTAACAGGCGTCGCGATTTCTCGAGTTGATGCGAAATGGTTTCTTTGGAGAGTGCCGAAGAGAACCGAGCACTGCTCGCAATAGCGGTGGCGACACCCCCGGGGCACACAGCGCTCACGCCGACGGAAGTGCCCACGAGTTCGTGATGCAGCGCATCGCTGAATCCGCGGACTGCGAACTTGCTCGCCGAGTAATGCGTTTGCCCCGCGGGCGCGATGATGCCGAAGAGACTCGCAGTATTGACGATGTGGGCATCTGGCCGTGTGAGTAACATGGGGAGGAAGGCGCGTGTCATACGCACGACACCATGAAAATTGATGTCGAACAGCCAGTCGAAGTCGGCTTCCGTGGTTTCGAGAAAGCGGCCACCGACTGCGACACCTGCGTTATTGAAGAGGAGGTCGATGGCCGGATGATGGCGCATCACCTCGTTCGGGAATGCGGCAACGAGTTCGCGCGAGGCGACATCGAGTTCGTGGATCGACACGCGGTGACCCGAAGCCGCGGCGAGCGCGGCCGTCTCGGCGAGGTTACCTGGGTTGATGTCAGCGAGAGCGAGGTGACATCCCCGCGTCGCGAGGGCTTGTGCGAGCGCGCGACCGATGCCGCTGCCGGCGCCGGTGATGACAGCGGTTTTACCGCGAAAGTCGAGCAGAGCAGTTTTCATGGTGGGCTCAGCTTTGAGCGCGGCCGAATTGGAGAGCGGGATCGGTGATACGCCGGAAGCGCGTGACACCGAGATCGCGCAGGTAGGTTTGATGGACCCGCCAGGGGAAGCGATCACCTTGCGTGGGAAGGCCTTCAAGGGCGCGCAGGACATAGCCGGAGTTGAAGTCGATAAACGGCATCTCGCCGACCGTCGAATCACGTATCGGGACGGCGTAGTGGTAGCCATGTCGATCGAAGTGATCGAGCAGCCGGCAAACATAGGCGGCGATCAGGTCGGCACGCAGCGTCCACGAGGCATTGGTGTAGCCGAAGGTGAGTACGAGGTTCGGGATGCCGCTCAGCATCACCCCGCGATATACCATCGAGTCGCCCAGCGTGACGGCTTTCCCGTCGAGCGACAGTTGGATTGCGCCGAGCGGCAATACTTTGAGTCCCGTGGCTGTGACGACGATATCGGCAGCGAGCGTCTCGCCCGAATTCAGTTTGATCCCTTCGGGTACAAAACGATCGATGGTGTCCGTGACGATGCTGACGCGTCCCTTCGAGATCGCTTGAAAGAGATCACCGTCGGGCGCGGCGCAGACTCGCTGATCCCACGGGTTGTAGTCGGGCTTGAAGTGGCGGGCGACGTCGTAACCCTTGGGCAGATCCTCGGCCGCAAGGTCGACGAGCCGTTGGCCGAACCAGCGTGGGTACTTGCGAGCCAGCCGATAAAAGAATGAGGTCAGCAAGATGTGCTTCCAACGCACCACCGGATAGACGATCGCGGCTGGAAGTATTTTCGACAGTACTCGAGCCCACGGGTCGACGCCCGGTTGATTGACTACGTACGAGGGCGTGCGCTGCAGCTGTGTCACGTGTGCAGCTTTTTCTGCGAGTGCGGGCACGAGCGTGATGGCCGTCGCGCCACTGCCGATCACGACGATGCGACGACCCGTGTATTCAAAGTTTTCGGGCCAGAACTGCGGGTGGATGATTTGACCACGGAAATCCGCCTCGCCTTCGAAGTGGGGTCGATAGGCTTCGGTATAGCTGTAATAGCCCGTACAGAGGTGCAGGAAGCGCGTATGCAGCGTCGACGTATTGCCGTCACGATCGCGCACGGTGACGGTCCATTCACAACGCGCACTCGACCAATCCGCCGACTCGACTCGCTTGCCGTACTGAATGGTCGAGGCGACGCCGCTCTCGTCTGCCATCTCGCGCAAATAGTTGAGGATTGCGGGACCGTCAACGATTGATTTAGGTTTGCGCCACGGCTTTGCCTTGAAGCCGAGCGTGTACATGTCGGAGTCAGAGCGGATGCCGGGATAGCGAAACAGGTCCCAGGTTCCACCGAGACGGTCTCGCGACTCGAGTATGGCGATTTTCTTGGCAGGGAATTGGCGGCGGATTTCGGCGGCTGCGCCGATTCCGGAGAGCCCGGCACCCACGATCAGAACATCCAGAATCTCGGTAGACATCATGACTCCATCGCAGCGGACTGCGCCGCTGAGGCCGTGGTGGCAGGATAACAGTATCGAGCCGACGGGTTATCATGTCCGCCATCCGCACGGGATGCGGCGAGGATGTGGCATGCGGTCGATGCTGTTCGTTCCCGGAGACCGACCGGAGCGTTTCGAAAAAGCGGAAGCGAGTGGGGCGGATGCCGTGATCCTTGACCTCGAGGATGCCGTCGCGGCGGCGCAGCGACCCAAGGCTCGCGAGGCCATCACGGCCCACCTGCAACGATCTTCTCGGCCTGTGCCGCTTTGGGTGCGTATCAACCCCATCGACAGTCCCGATGCGCTCATCGATCTGGCGGCGGTAGTCCCGGCGAGACCGGATGGACTGCTGTTGCCGAAGGCTCGAGACGGCCGGGATGTGCTCCGTTTCGATCACTGGCTCGAGGCGCTCGAGGCTGCTCACGGTTTGATCGCGGGTGGCATCAAAGTCATTCCGATGATCACCGAGACGGCGGGCGCCATGTTGCAACTTACCTCCTTCGTGCCGACACCTCCGCGTGTGGTCGGTATGACCTGGGGTGCCGAAGATCTTGCGACCGAACTCGGCGCCGCAGCCAGCCGCGACGAAACGGGTCACTATGAGATGCCCTATCAGATGGCGAGCGCGGGCTGTCTCTTCACTGCGGCGGCAGCGGGTGTCAGCGCAATCGATACCGTCGATACCGAGATCAAAGATATCGCCGCGGTCGAGCAGCGCGCCTGCAGCTCGCGTCGTAGTGGTTACGTGGCAAAGCTCGCGATCCATCCTTCGCAGATTCCGGCTCTGCATGCGGCGTTTACGCCGAGCGCAGCCGAAGTGGCGCATGCCGAAGCGGTGCTCGCGGCATTCTCGAAGTCGCCTAGCGCGGGTGCGCTCCGGGTCGACGGCAAGCTCGTCGACCGCCCGCATCGGCTGCAGGCCGAAAGGGTGCTGGCGGCTGCACGCCGCCGATGAGCCCTGAGCGCTCTGGTTTTCGCGGCAACAAGCAGTCATTGCCGGCGAAGCCTTGTACGGTCTGCGGCCGTCCCATGACGTGGCGGAAGTCCTGGGCCAAAAACTGGGATAGCGTGAAGTATTGCTCCGAGCGCTGTCGCCGTGACGGCAAGATGGCACCCGTCAAACAATGAAAACGGTCATCGTCTGGTTTCGGAACGACCTGCGTCTGCATGACAACCGCGTGCTCAAACGGGCGATCGAGCAGAGCGATCGACTCCTCTGCGTGTACATCCACGATCCACGCCACGATCAGTCCACGCGTTGGGGTTTCTCGAGGATGGGCCGTCACCGTCGCGTATTTTTGGTCGATACCCTTCGGGATCTCGACGCCTCCCTGACCCGACTGGGGCATCGTCTTTGGCTGACGCGCGGCCGAGCCGCTGAGGTGTTGCCGAGGCTTGCGCAGGCCGTCCACGCGACGGGTATCGTTTGTGAGCATATTGCCGCACCCGAGGAAGAGCAGGATGTCGCGGAGGTTCGAGCGGCGGGCGTCGAGGTACAGACAATCTGGCAATCGAGTTTGCTCGATCCTACGGCGCTCCCGTTCGATGTCTCAGTGCTCCCGCAGGTGTTCACCGTCTTTCGTAAGCGTGTGGAGGGGGAGGGCGTGGTGCCGCCGCGACCAGACGCTCCGCCGAGCGCCTTGCCGCCGGCCGTGGTGGCGCCGTCCGAGTCGATGATCGTCGATCAACTATTGAAGGGGGTTGCGGCGTCATCCGATGATCGATCGTCGTTTCCGTATGGCCAGCCGGGGTATCGCGGCGGAGAGTCGGCGGCGCTGTCGCACATGACGCGTTATTTTTCTGGAGAGGCTGCGCAACGATACAAAGAGACGCGCAACGGCCTGATGGGTGTCGACTACTCGACCAAGTTCTCGCCGTGGCTCGCTACGGGATCACTTTCGCCGCGTACGTTGTTTGCTGCGTTGAAGCAGCACGAGTCGACGCAGGGCGCGAACGAGAGCACGTACTGGATTTGGTTCGAATTGCTCTGGCGCGACTACTTCAGATTTCTACATCTCCAGCACGGCACCCGTCTTTATCGCGCGTCAGGGCTCACTCGCGAGCCCCTGCCTCCACACGATGAGGGGCGGTTTGAGGCGTGGTGTACAGGGCGCAGTGGCGAGTCGTTCAACGATGCGGGAATGCGAGAGCTCTCTGCGACGGGCTACCTGTCGAATCGTCTTCGCCAAAACGTCGCGAGCTGGCTCATCAATGATTTACGTTGCGACTATCGAGCCGGTGCGGCATGGTTCGAATCGCAACTCGTCGATTACGATCCGTACAGTAATCAGGGTAATTGGCTGTACCTCTCCGGACGGGGGACCGATCCGCGAGAGGGACGACGTTTCGACCCTGAGCGACAGTCGCGGATGTATGACTCTGACGGAGCCTATCGGCTCTTGTGGAATCGGGGCGACTGAGTAATCCTCGCGCCCCTCAGGAGGCCCATGATGTCTGCGTCTAAACTGGAACTGGTCATTCGCTCGCCCATCGACGGTCAGGAGATCGGTCGCGCACCGATGACGCCGCTCGAAGACATTCCGGCGGTGATCGCGCGTGCAAACGCGGCGTTCGAGGCCTGGCGAGTGGTTCCGGCGCCACGGCGAGGGGAGTTCATTCGTTTGCTCGGCGAGGAGTTGCGTCGCGACAAAGAATCCCTTGCGGCGCTCGTGACCGCCGAGATGGGTAAGATCGCCTCCGAGGGTCTTGGAGAAGTTCAGGAAATGATCGACATCTGCGATTTCGCGGTCGGTCTCTCCCGTCAACTTTACGGCCTCACCATCGCATCCGAACGTCCGGGTCATCGCATGATGGAAACCTGGCATCCGATGGGTCCTTGCGCTGTGATTTCAGCTTTCAATTTTCCGGTAGCGGTGTGGTGCTGGAATGCGGCGCTCGCGCTCGTCTGCGGCGATCCGGTCATCTGGAAGCCCTCTGAAAAGACTCCGCTTACGGCGCTCGCCACCATGCGAATCGTCGAGCGTGCGCTCAAGCGCTTCGGCAGCGACGCCCCCGCAGGTCTCGTGCAGTGCGTTATCGGTGGAGCCGCACTCGGCGAAGCGCTCGTCGACTCGCGTGATGTACCCATCGTGTCGGCGACGGGCTCCACGCGCATGGGACGCGTGGTGGGCCCGCGCGTCGCATCGCGATTTGGCCGAACCATCCTCGAGCTCGGTGGTAACAGCGCCATGATCGTCGGACCGTCGGCTGATCTCGATCTTGCGGTACGCGCCATCGTCTTTTCGGCTGTTGGAACATCCGGACAGCGATGCACGACTCTACGACGACTCATTGTTCATCACAGCCGACGCGGCGAGTTGCTCGAGCGACTGAAGAAAGCCTACAGCAGCTTGTCGATTGGAGATCCGCGCGAAACGGGTGTGCTCGTCGGTCCCCTGATTGATGCTGACGCGGTGACGCGTATGCAGGACGTCGTCGAAAAAGCGCGGGCCGAGGGCGGGGTGGTCTTCGGTGGAGGCCGTCGCAGTCGTGGTGTGCCCGCGGGCGGGCACTATGTTGAGCCAGCCATCGTTGAAATGCCGAAGCAAACGTCAATCGTGCGTGAAGAGACCTTTGCGCCGATTCTTTATGTGCTTGGTTACGAGACGCTTGCGGAAGCCATTGCGATGCACAACGACGTTCCTCAAGGCTTGTCGTCATGCATTTTTACGCGCGATTTGAGAGAGGCCGAGACGTTTCTGTCAGCGGCGGGATCCGATTGCGGAATCGCCAACGTCAACATCGGGCCATCAGGTGCCGAGATCGGTGGCGCATTTGGCGGTGAGAAAGAAACCGGTGGCGGACGCGAGAGCGGCTCAGACGCGTGGCGAGGTTACATGCGTCGCCAGACCGCGACGGTCAACTATTCCGACAAACTTCCGCTCGCGCAGGGCGTGAGCTTCGAGATCTGAATCATGACATTCGAAAAAATCGCAGTACTGGGTCTTGGCAAAGTCGGGCACCTGGCAGCAGAACTGCTGCACGGAGCGGGGTTCAAGGTCACAGCGATCGATGCCCGCGCGATCGCAGGTAAAGATTTTATCGTGCAGAGCATCGATATCGCCGATGCCTCGGCACTGCGTCGCGCCCTGACGGGTCAGCAGGCCGTACTGTCGTGTTTGCCTTATGCGCTCAACAAGAGTGTGTCCTCGATTGCGCACGAGCTTGGCATTCACTACTTCGACCTCACCGAAGACGTTCCTACCACGAACCATATCCGTGAGCTCTCGACGACGAGTCGAGGGCTGATGGCGCCTCAGTGTGGTCTCGCGCCGGGCTTCATCGGCATCGTCGGAGCGAATCTCGCCGCAGGGTTTGAGCGAGTGCGTTCTATCAGGTTGCGTGTGGGCGCATTGCCGCAAAACCCGACGGGTTTGCTCGGCTACGCGTTCAACTGGTCGCCTGAGGGCGTCGTCAATGAATACCTCAATGATTGCGAAGTCATCGAGGAGGGCGTTCGGAAGATGGTGTCGGCCATGGAATGGATCGAGACCGTCTACATTGATGGCGTCCAGCTCGAGGCGTTTACCACCTCGGGCGGTCTCGGCACCATGTGTGAAACCTTCGCGGGCCGCGTCGAAAATCTCGACTACAAGACGATGCGCTATCCCGGGCACGTGCAGCTCATGAACTTCTTCTTCCACGAATTGCTCATGCGAGAAAAGCGCGAACTGGCCGGGCAGATCCTCTCGAATGCGAAGCCGCCGGTCGACGCGGATGTCGTATACGTGCATGCGTCCGCCGAGGGATGGGCAGAGGGGCGCTTGCAGCGTAAGGAATTCGTACAAAGTTATTACCCGATCGAGGTTGCGGGGCGATCTCGAACGGCGATCGCCTGGACCACCTCGGCCTCCGTTGTCGCCGTCATCGAGATGGTTCGAAACGGCAGTCTGCCCGCGCGCGGATTCCTCAAACAAGAGGACAGTTCGCTCGAGGCCTTCCTCGCGACGCGAACCGGAAGTCTTTATAAATCCGAGCGGTCGACCCGTTATCGGTAGGTGATGAGCATGCGAGGGTCGATTTGCGCCTCGAGGTGAGGCACGGCATTGAACACCTCGAGAGAGCAACGCGTCTGATCGAAGCGGATGCGCGTGATCGAAGAATTGAAGACTGTCCAAGACAGTCGTAACGACGCCTCATCGGTGAGTCCGAGGATGTGGCCCACGGCGGCGCCGATCGCTCCGGCCGAGGTGCAAATCGCCACGTCCTTTGATCGTCCTGATTCGCGCATGACGTGCTCGAGGCCGCCGGCCACTCGTGATTTAAACGCCTTCCAGGTTTCGATACCCGGACGATCGAGTGCTCCCGCCACCCACTGACGACCGACTTCCTCGAGGCGCCTTTGAAACGCACGCGCATCCGGTGGCCCCGAGCCTCGCAGCGTCGAGAGTGGAACGCCCGTGAGGTCAGCATGGGCGAGGAATAGAGTATGAGCGTCGTACTCGTCGAAGCCGGGGTGATCTTTCACGTCGCTGACTGCAGGTGAGGCGAGAATGGTCGCCGTTTCCCGCTGTCTTTTGAGCCGACCGGTGTAGATGGCATCGAGTCGCTGACCCGTGCGCAGGTAGTGGTCGCGAAGATACGCGACTTGTTGCTCGCCGAGTTTCGACAGCCGATCGTAATCGTCGGTGCCAAAAGACGCTTGTCCGTGCCTGATCAGGTGGAGGGTGCTCATCGGACCCTCTGGGCATTCGCGGTGACGGTTCGCATTGAGTGGCGATTGTACGACGCGTAACATGGTCTCGGAATGCGTCGCCCCGAAGAATCCGCACCCCGACCCTCATGGTGGGTGCGGGCGCTCGCCGCCTTACCCCTGGTTACCTTGCACGGGCTGTCGCGAGTTTTTGCGTTTCTGGCGTGGCACATCACGCCGTACAAGCCCAGGGTCATTCGAGACAGTCTCGCGACGGCATTTCCTGAGAAGTCGAGAGCGGAGGTCGAGTCCATCCGTCGTGATTTTTATCGCAGTTACGGCGACGTGATGGTAGAGATCGTCAAGTCTGCCGCCATCGATGAGCGTGAATTCGATCAGCGGATGCATTTCACCAACTTCGAAATCGTTCAAGAGGCAATTTCATCGGGTACCCCTGCGGTGCTTTATGCAGCGCATCAGTGCAACTGGGAGTGGCTGTTGCTCGGGATGTCCAAGCGCCTCGGATTTCCCGTGGATACCGCGTATAAGCGCCTCAAAAACGCCTGGGCCGATCGCGAGATACTGGCGTTACGGAGTCGTTTTGGCGCGCGAATGGTCCCTGCCGATCAAATCATGCGCGACATCGTTGCGCGACGAAGTGTGCCTCGACTCATCGTGCTTGCGGCCGATCAAGAGCCGGTCGCGAGCGATCGCCGCCATTGGACTCCTTTCCTCAACCGCGACACGGCCTTTTTCATGGGCGGCGACGTGATTGCCAGTAGCCTCGACTACCCAGTTTTCTTCGCGGCGATTCGCCGTACCGGACGGGGTCGCTACGAGGCGAGCTTCGAGTTGATGCGAGCGAGCGGCGAGGACTTGGCGCCCGGCGAGCTCACCGAGCGGTTCGCTCGCCGGGTCGAGAGGCAGATACACGAAAGTCCTGCCGATTGGCCGTGGTCGCACAAGCGCTGGCGACTCAAGCGAACTTGAACGAGAATCGCGGCCCATGGAAATCTCGGTGGTCATTCCTGTTTGTAATGAAGTCGACAATGTAGGCCCGCTTGCACGCGAAATCGTTGCCGCGCTCTCGGGTCGCGAATTCGAAATCATCTTCGTCGACGACGGCAGTACGGATGGCACCGCCGCCGCCGTTCGTACCCTGCGAAAGGATGTCCCCCAGGTTCGTCTGCTGAGTCACTCGTTTCGCAGCGGACAAAGCGCCGCAGTGTGTTCGGGTGTGCGCCACGCACGCGCCGAGTGGATTGCGACGCTCGATGGTGACGGTCAAAACGACCCGGCAGATATCCCCAGGCTATTCGAGGCTCGGCAGTCAGCGGAGCTCGTAATGGGTAACCGCGTTCATCGTCGCGATACCTGGCTGCGTCATGCGCAGTCGCGAGTCGCCAACGGAGTGCGTGGTCGACTGCTCGGCGACCGCACACCCGATACCGGCTGTGGCATCAAGGTGATGCGCCGAGACGTGTTCTTGGATCTTCCGCGGTTCGATCACATGCATCGTTTTTTACCCGCGCTCTTTCTGCGTGCTGGAGCGCGGGTGGTCTCTGTGCCGATCGCTCACCGTCCGCGCGAACGAGGTGCGTCGAAGTATGGCCTCCTCGATCGACTCTGGGTGGGCATCATCGATATTTTTGGTGTGATGTGGCTACGCCGAAGGGCGAAGCCGGGGCTTCGGGTGACCGAGGACTAGTGCTTTTATTTTTTTGAGGATAGACATGCAAAGCTCCGAAACCCTGATCTGGATTGTTATCGGCTTTATCGGCCAGGCGCTGTTCTCGATGCGATTCATCGTGCAATGGATCGCGAGCGAGCGTCTTAAGCGCAGTATCATCCCCCAAGCGTTCTGGTACTTCAGCCTCGCGGGCGGCGTCACGCTGCTTGCCTATGCGATCCATAAGCAAGATCCCGTCTTCATCGCGGGGCAGGGCTTGGGCCTCGTGGTCTACATCCGCAACCTCTACCTGATCCGCTCGGGTCGCCACCGGGCTGACGCGTGACGGAGTCCTCGCGCGGCACGCTCACCGATCTCGCCTGGATCGGCGCGTGGTTCGCGTTGCTGATCCTCGCAGGCTACGGTCTTCGCGATCCGTGGCCTGCAGACGAGCCACGGTTCGCGGGGGTTGCGCTCGACATGGTGCGCAGCGGCAACTGGCTCATTCCTCACGCTGGCGGCGACCTTTATCAGGACAAGCCGCCGTTGCATTTCTGGTTGATGGGTATCGGCTTCCTGCTCACCGATTCTTTGAGACTGGGTTTCTTGCTGCCCTCGATGCTTGCCTCGCTCGGTACGTTGCTTCTGGTTTACGACCTTGTTCGTCGCTTCCACGGGCGCGAGGCCGGGCGGCTGGCCGCAGTGACCTTGGCCACTTGTATCCATTTCGTGATGACGACTCGCGGTGCGCAGATCGATGCGACGCTGATTTTTTTCTGCACTCTCGCGTTGTGGGGCTTGATGCGCCACGCGCTGCAGGGTGCGCCGCTCTGGGTCGCTCTGCTTGGCGCATTCGGTGCTGGGCTCGGAGTGATCGATAAGGCGGTCGGATTTTTGACGCTTGCCGTACTGCCGATCGCCTTTTGGCTTAGTGCTCGCATGAGGTCACAAAAACTCCGCATGAGCTCACTGTTAGCGGTTCTCGCCGTGTTCGCGGCGACGATCATGTTGTGGCTCGGGCCCATGCTTTGGCACGTCGTAAACCAAGGCACCCCGGAGTTGGCGGCCTATCGCGATGAGATTTTGTTTAAACAAACGGTCACGCGTTACACCCAGGCGTGGCATCACATCCGGCCTTGGTTCTACTACATTGTCGAGGTTATCCCCGTGCTGTGGCTGCCGCTGAGCGCGTTGCTCTTTTGGCTGGTGCCTCGCTGGCGCAGCGATTGGCGAGAGGGTCGCGTTGCAGTGTGGTTACCGCTGCTTTGGGCGATTTTCGTGATCGTTTTTTTTAGTCTGAGCGCAGGAAAGCGGGGAGTCTACGTACTACCCGCGTTGCCGGCGCTCGCGATCGCGGCTGCGCCTCATCTCCCGGGGTTGTTCGCCACCCGTGGTGTACAGCGGTTGTCCGCCGTGTTGGCGTTACTGCTCGTAGTGCCGGGGGTCGTTCTTGCGCTCGTGTCATGGTTCTCGATTCCCCAGATCGTCGACGTGTTCGCCGACTCCGAGTTGAGTTCGCTTACGCCGATTTATGCTTTCGCCGCCTTGGCGAGCGTGGCGTGGGTGCTCGCGCTCAAGTTCAAGCCTATTCTGGCGTGGCCATCGGCGCTCGCGTGTCTCACGCTCACGTGGGGTTTCGGCGTCGCGCCGCAAATCAATGGCGAGCGCTCGGCCTCCGAGTTCATTCGCCAGGTCACCGCTGCGGTTCCCGAAGATCGCGAGCTCGGGTTACTCGCATACAAGGAGCAATTCCTGCTTTACCTCGATCGCGACACCGTGAACTTTGGACACGCGCGTTGGCGCGAGGGTGATGCCGAAGCCTTCGATGCCGCGCTATGGCTCTCGGGCAACGAGCAGCGTGTGCTGCTCGTGCCGGAGCATTTCGTCCAAACGTGTTTTGGTCAGAATCCGCGGCAGTTCGCCGGAGAGAGTAGCGATGATCGCTGGTATCTCATCACCGGTACCCCTTCACGGGAGTGCGTGGAGCGCGGAAACCCGCAAAAGGTGATCCGCTACCCCACGCCTGAGCCGTTGTGACTTAGAACGGCAGACCGTGAGCCGAACCGACCATGCACAGCAGCATCGGGAAGGACAATAAGAAGTTGACGCGAGAGGTGAGGGTGGCCGTACGACGCGCCTTGGCCTTCTCTTCGTCGGTGGCAGGAACGACGCCAATGACCTTTTTCTGGTTCGGCCAAATCAGAACCCACACATTGAACAGCATGATGGTGCCGAGCCATGCGCCGATACCGATCACGACACTGCCTTCTTGAAGTGTGAACGCGTCCATGAGGCGACCCCCGAGCAACCACGCGCCTGTCAGCCAGGTCGCAAGGGCCATCCAACGGAACCAAAGCAGCGCTCGCGGCGCGACATATTTGACGATTCCAGCGCCGCCCGGGCCGCCCTTGTCGGCATTCGCTGCAGCAAGCGCCGGAATTTGGGCGACGTTGAAGTAATAGAGCAGGCCGATCCAGAAAATTCCGGTAACGGTGTGCAGCCATCGACCGAGTCCGAGGTTGCTGAACTCACCGCCTGGCGTACCGGGCAGGGCCATCACGATGACGGAGAACAGGACGCCGAGTGTGACGGTTGCGCCGACACTGTCGAGTGGATTTTTCATTGGTATTGAAGCTCCAACAGATGAAGGATCGATCGAGTTTGAAGAATAGGGGACGAACCCCCATAATTCAATGCATAAGCCCTGCTCGGGCTCCCCAAGGAAGGGTTTTATGGCGGATGCTGGCTCAGAAGCCCGGCGTGCGCGGCCGATGTCGCCGTGCATCAGTGTGTGTGCACTCGACCACTCGGGTCATTGCGCCGGCTGTTTCCGCACACGCGATGAGATCGCCGGCTGGATCCGTATGACAGCGGAGCAGCAATGGGATTTGCTTCGAGATCTCGAGCAGCGACGGGTCGTGCGACAAAAGCGACATCAAGTGTCAGGAGGTTAATCGCGATGGATGTCACTGAACGAATCAAGACGCAACTGGCGACGGCCCCCGTCGTCATCTTCATGAAGGGTACGCCCGATTTTCCGCAGTGCGGGTTCTCCGCGCAGACGGTCGGTGCGCTGCGTGCGTGCGGCGCCAAGTTCCATCACGTCAATATTTTTGAAGATCCCGAGTTGCGCGAAGCGCTCAAGCGCTACTCAAACTGGCCGACCTATCCGCAGCTCTACGTCAAAGGTGAGTTGATCGGCGGTTGCGACATCGCTCTCGAGATGTACCACAACGGCGAGCTCAAGACGCTGCTCGGCGAGGCCGGCGCACTCGCATAGTTTTTAGGGATTGTTTTCTTCGGCGACGGGCGAGGTTGGGCTGCTGTCGCCATTCGGCTCATCGAGCCATCCCATCGCTCGGGCACGCTGTTCCGCCGCCAAAAAACTCGGCTGACAGTCGTTGCACACCTTGCAAAAGATATCCGCGGTACGCTCTGCGTCGTAGGCCGCAGCATGTGCGGCTGAAGAATCCCATTCGAGTCCGATGGCAAGCGTCGCTTTCGCGAGCACTGTCTGGCCGAGCGCCGCGCCCGCGAGCGATACCGTGTCGAAACTCGAGAACGGATGAAACGGATTGCGCTTGATTTCCGTGCGCGCCACCGCTGCGTTCAAAAAACCCAAGTCGAACGACGCATTGTGACCGACGAGAATCGCGCGCTTGCATCCGTGATGGCGGACGCCTTCCCGCACTTCTTTGAAGATCCGCGTCAACGCATCTTTTTCGTCGATCGCGGGTCGCAGCGGATGAAAAGGGTCGATGCCTGTGACGGCGAGTGAGGCGGGTTCGATATTCGAGCCTTCAAAAGGCTTGACGTGAAAAGAGTGTGTTTCGCCGCGAGTCAGCAAGCCCTCAGGGGTGATTTCTATGAGGACCGCCGCGATTTCGAGCAGGGCGTCTTTTGAGGCGTTGAGCCCGCCGGTTTCAACGTCGATGACAACAGGGAGAAATCCGCGGAATCGACGGGCGAGGCTCGGAACGGGGGTGCTCACGCGGAAATCATCCGCCACCGAAGTGTTTCGTTGGCGCGCATGGGGACGATTACGTCGCTGCCGAACGCGTAGGCACCCGGGACCGACCACTCCTCGCGACGCAGAGTGATCGTGCCGGCGTTGCGCGACATTTGATAAAAATCGGGTCCGAAAAGCGAGGCGAAGCCCTCGAGTTTGTCGAGCGCGCCGGCTGCTTCGAAGGCTTCCGCATACAGCTCGAGAGCGGCGTGAGCTGAGTACATCCCTGCACAACCACAGGAGGATTCTTTGCTCTCTCGCGTATGCGGTGCGCTGTCGGTGCCGAGGAAGAACTTCGGGTTTCCACCCGTTGCAGCCTCGATCAATGCCTGCCTGTCGGGCTCGGTCTTGAGTACCGGCAGGCAGTAGAAGTGGGGTCGGATACCGCCGCGGAAAATTTCGTTTCGATTGAAAAGCAGATGCTGCGGCGTGATGGTCGCCGCCACGCCGACTCTCGCACCGGCGACGAAGTCAACGGCGGCGCGCGTCGTGATGTGCTCGAACACGACCTTGAGCGTCGGATATCTCTCGACGAGAGGAGCGAGCACTTCGTCGATGAACTGTGCCTCGCGATCGAAGATATCGACATGTTCGTGCGTCACCTCACCGTGAACCTGCAAGACGACGCCGAGCTCAGCCATGCGAGCGAGTACGCCGTCGATGTGACGGACGTCGGTGACGCCCGCATCGGAATGGGTGGTCGCACCCGCCGGGTACAGTTTGCACCCTGCGATGAAGCCGGCTGTTTTTGCGCGATCGATCTCTTCGGTCGGCATGTTGTCGAAGAGATAGAGGGTCATCAACGGTTCAAAGTCGCTACCCGGTGGGCGGGCGGCGCGAATGCGGTCGCGGTACGCTGAGGCGAGGGCCACCGTGGTGACCGGGGGCTTCAAGTTGGGCATGACAATGGCTCGCGCGAACTGTTTCGCCGTGTGCGGAAGGACCGACACGAGTGACTCGCCGTCGCGTAAGTGCACGTGCCAGTCGTCGGGGCGACGGAGGGTGAGTTCGACGGTCATGGGGCCGGGGATGCTAGCACACGCGTCCCGCTCCCCTGAGACGGCTCCGACAAGTTAACATACGGTTTTTCACAAGCACGGAATGCAGGACGGGGGTATGTCCGAAAGTCCGAGGGCCGATATTGATCCGGGCGAAACCCGGGAGTGGCTGGAGTCCATCGACTCCGTGCTCAAGGCGCATGGCCCAGAGCGCGCCCATTTTTTGCTCGAGTGTCTGATCGATTACACGCGTCGGTCGGGCGCTTATTTGCCTTTCAAGCCGAACACCGCGTACCTCAACACCATCTCGACGGGGCAGCAGCCCGAGTATCCGGGCAGCCGTGAACTCGAGCGACGCATCGAGGCGTATATCCGTTGGAATGCGATGGCGATGGTCGTTCAGGCGAATCGTATTTCGTCGGAGTACGGGGGTCATATCGCGACCTATGCATCAGCCGCAACACTCTACGAGGTGGGCTTCAATCACTTCTGGCGCGCACCGACGACCGAACATCCGGGCGACATGATTTTCGTCCAGGGGCACGCATCACCCGGCATCTATGCGCGGGCGTACCTTGAAGGCCGTCTGACCGAGGATCAGCTTCGTCACTTCCGCCAGGAAGTCGCAGGCGATGGTCTGTCGTCTTATCCACATCCTTGGCTCATGCCGGACTTTTGGCAGTTCCCCACGGTGTCGATGGGGCTCGGCCCGATGCAGGCGATCTTTCAGGCGCGCTTCCAGCGTTACCTCGAGCATCGCGGTCTCGTGACGCCCTCAGATCGCAAGATTTGGGCCTTCCTCGGCGACGGTGAAATGGACGAGCCCGAGTCGATGGGCGCACTCACCATGCCCGTGCGCGAGAAGCTCGACAATCTCGTGTTCGTGATCAACTGCAATCTGCAGCGTCTCGATGGACCAGTGCGCGGTAACGGCAAGATCATTCAGGAACTCGAAGCCGCTTTTCTTGGCGCAGGATGGAACGTCATCAAGGTGCTCTGGGGTTCGCGTTGGGATCCGCTACTCGCCAAGGACAGCCTCGGATTGTTGCGGCGAGTGATGGAAGAGTGCGTCGACGGAGAGTACCAAAACTTCAAGGCGAAGGGCGGTGCGTACACGCGTGATCATTTCTTTGGCAAGTTCCCCGAACTGAAGGCGATGGTCGCCAACATGTCGGACGAGGAGATCTGGCGACTCAATCGTGGGGGTCATGATCCTCGTAAAGTGTTTGCCGCTTACGCCGCAGCGATGCAGCACAAGGGTCAGCCTACGGTGATTCTCGCCAAGACCGTCAAAGGTTTCGGTATGGGTAAAGCCGGTGAAGGCCAGATGGTCACTCACCAGCAGAAAAAACTCTCCGACGACGACCTACGTCAGTTTCGCGATCGGTTCAATATTCCGGTATCGGACGATGAAATCGCCCGCCTGCCGTTCTGCAAGCCAGAGGAAGACAGCGACGAGATGCGTTACATGCGCACGCGTCGTGTCTCGCTCGGAGGCTATTTACCGGCTCGTCGCCGCACGGCTGCACCGCTCGTCGTACCGCCGCTCGAGGCTTTCAAGCCCTTGCTCGAGAGCAGCGAAGACCGCGAGATCTCGACGACCATGACCTTCGTGCGCTTGCTGACCACGCTCCTCAAAGATAAGCAGATCGGCAAGCACATCGTGCCGATCGTCCCCGATGAAGCGCGCACGTTCGGTATGGAGGGTTTGTTCCGGCAGGTGGGTATCTACTCGTCGGTGGGGCAGCTCTACACGCCGCAAGATGCGGATCAACTGATGTCGTATCGCGAGGACAAGAAAGGACAGATCCTCGAAGAGGGCATCAATGAAGCCGGAGCCATGTGCTCCTGGATGGCGGCGGGCACGGCCTATACGAATCACGGCATCAATATGGTGCCGTTCTACATCTTCTACTCGATGTTCGGTTTTCAGCGCGTCGGTGATTTCATCTGGGCCGCCGGAGACATGCAGACGAGAGGCTTCTTGCTCGGCGCGACGGCCGGCCGAACCACGCTCGCGGGCGAAGGCTTGCAGCATCAGGACGGTCATAGTCAGTTGCTGGCTACCACGGTGCCCAACTGCCGCTCGTATGACCCGACCTTCGCCTACGAAGTCGCGGTCATTATTCAAGATGGTATGCGCCGAATGTATACCGAAGGCGAGCCGGTGTTCTATTACGTGACGGTGATGAACGAGAACTACGCGATGCCGGCCATGCCGCAAGGTGCGGAGGCGGGCATTCTCAAAGGGCTTTACAAATTCTCGACCGTCACGCCGAAGGGCAAGGCAAAAGCCAAGACCACCCTGCTCGGTTCGGGGACCATCCTGCGGGAGGTCATTAAAGCGGCCGAGAAGTTGGCCACCGACTTCGGCATCGAGAGCAACGTACTGTCTGCGCCGAGTTGGAACGAGTTGCGACGCGACGCGCTCGAATGCGAGCGCTGGAATCTCTTGCACCCAGGTGAGACGCCGCGGGTGCCCTACGTGGCGTCCACCTTATCGACGCTCAAGGGTCCATTCGTCGCGGCGAGCGACTATGTCCGAAACGTGCCCGATCAAATCCGGCAGTGGGTGCCAGGGCGCTACGTCGTACTCGGTACCGACGGTTATGGTCGCTCCGACGCGCGAGAGGCCCTGCGTCACCACTTCGAAGTCGATCATCGTTTCATCATGTTGGCGACGCTGCGAGCGTTGGCTGATGAAGGCCAGATCTCGATCGACGTCGTAGAGCGCACGATCACCACGCTCGGTATCGATCCGGCAAAACCTGATCCGCTCGTCAGCTGACGGACTCAAAGATCATGGCACTCAAAGAAATACGCGTTCCGGACCTCGGTTCCTTCAATGATGTCGCGGTCATCGAGTTACTCGTCAAGCCAGGCGATACGCTGGAGGTCGACACGCCGATCGCCACGCTCGAAACCGAAAAGGCCACGATGGATGTTCCTTCGCCGTCGGCGGGTGTTCTGAAGTCGCTGCATATCGAGCGTGGCGCTAAAGTGAATACTGGCGATCTTGTCGCGATGCTCGAGGCCGATGAGTCGGCGGTCGCGGTCGGGGTCGAAACGGTCAAACCCGCATCCGTACCGTCTGCCGCATCGCCGGCGGCGACTCCCCCTGCTGCGGTCGCGAGGCCAGACGCCCCGGCACAGTCCGGCTCGGCGCCTGTATCGGCCGGAGCGGCGATCCCAGGCGCTCGCACCGATCTCGCCCCCATTCAGGAGGCTGGATTTTCACGGGCCCATGCGGGCCCCTCCGTGCGTCGCCTCGCTCGCGAACTCGGAGTCGATCTCGGTCGTGTTCGCGGCTCGGGTCTCAAGGGACGCATTACCCACGATGACGTTAAAGCGTGGGTCAAACAGGCGTTGCAGGGTGGCGTTGCCGCAGCGGCGCCCGCCTTGCTCAAAGTGCCCGTCGTCGATCATGCCGCGTTCGGACCGGTGGACACTCAACCGCTTAGTCGTATTCGCCGTATTTCGGGACCTCGTCTTCATGCCTCGTGGGTCAACATTCCCCACGTCACACAGTTCGACGAAGCGGATATCAGCGCCCTCGAAGAAAAGCGTCAGGCACTCAAGGCCGAGACGGCTGCGAAAGGCGTCAAGCTTACGCCGCTCGCGTTCATCGTGGCGGCCTGCGCCCGGGCCTTGAAGCAGTTTCCGAACTTCAATGCCTCGCTCGACGAGTCGGCACAACATCTCGTCCTCAAAAAGTATTGTCACATCGGTTTTGCTGCAGACACACCGAACGGCTTGATGGTGCCGGTCATTCGTGATGCCGATAAAAAGGATCTCTTCACGATTGCGCACGACCTCGCGACGCTCTCTGAGCGAGCGCGGACCGGCAAGCTTTCGGGTGCGGACATGCAGGGCGGGTGTTTTACCGTGTCGAGCCTCGGCGGGATAGGCGGCACGGCATTCACGCCGATCATCAATGCTCCGGAAGTCGCCATCCTCGGTGTGTCGCGGTCGGTGATGAAACCGATCTGGCGCGATGGTGTGTTCGTCCCGCGACTGATGTTGCCTCTTTCGTTGTCCTACGATCATCGTGTGATCGATGGCGCAGAAGGCGTTCGGTTCACGAACTGGCTCGCCGAGACGCTCGCGAAGCCTGGGGCGCTTGTCTGATGAAAGTCATCGACATCGCCGTTCCCGATCTCGGTAACTTCGCCGAAGTGCCGGTCATCGACGTGCTCGTTAAGGTCGGTGATACCGTCGAGGCGGAGGCGCCGCTCATCACGCTCGAGACAGACAAAGCCTCGATGGACGTTCCAGCACCGGTGGGCGGGCGTCTCACCGAGATCTTGGTCGCAAAGGGAGCCAAAGTCTCCAAGGGAACCGTGATCGCGCGTATCGAGGCCGAAGGCGCCGCGGCGTCGTCGTCACCACCGAAGCCTGCCGCTGCCGCCCCGGCCGCATCGACTGCTACCGCTTCAGCGGAGCCTGCCGCGATCGAGACCGGGCCTGTGCCCGGCGTCCCCAAGCACACTCAGGTGCTGGTACTCGGCGCGGGGCCGGGCGGCTACACCGCGGCCTTCCGAGCCGCTGATCTTGGGCTTGAGGTGACACTCATCGAGCGTTGGCCGACGCTCGGCGGCGTCTGTCTCAATGTCGGCTGTATTCCCTCCAAGGCACTGTTGCATGCCGCGAAGGTCATCGACGAGGCCGCGTCCATGGCCGCTCACGGCATCGACTTCGGTGCTCCCAAAATCGATACCGACAAACTTCGGGGTTGGAAGAGCGGTGTGGTCAAAAAACTCACCGGCGGTCTCGAGATGCTCGCCAAGCAACGCAAGGTCTCGGTGATGCGCGGTACGGGTCGTTTCATCGCGCCTCGAGTGATCGAAGTGACGAGCGATGAGGGTGCGAGTCAGATCAGTTTCGACTACGGCATCATCGCGGCGGGTTCTGAGCCGGTGCGACTGCCGTTCGTGCCGCAAGATCCTCGAGTCATGGACTCGACCGACGCGCTCGAATTACGCGAACTTCCGAAACGCTTGCTCGTCATCGGTGGCGGCATCATTGGCCTCGAGATGGGTTGTGTCTACGACGCGCTCGGAACGCGCGTCAGTGTCGTCGAGGTGATGAAGCAATTGATGCCGGGCGCTGACCCCGATCTTGTCAAACCACTCGAGAAACGCCTGCGCAAGCGTTACGAGCAAGTCATGCTCGGCGTGAAGGTCAAAGCCGTTTCCGCGCTGAAGGAAGGCTTGAGAGTCGAGTTTGAGGGAGAGGGCGCGCCCGAACCGCAGGTGTATGACCGCGTACTCGTCGCCGTCGGCCGCAAGCCGAATGGAGCACTGGTCGATGCCGGCAAGGCCGGCGTCAGTGTCGATGAACGTGGCTTCATCCGGGTCGATCGACAGATGCGGACCAACGTGCCGCATATCTTTGCGATCGGCGATCTCGTCGGTCAGCCGATGCTCGCGCACAAGGCGACGCACGAGGGTAAGGTCGCCGCCGAAGTGATCGCGGGCGAGAAACGCGCGTTCGATGCGCGAGTCATTCCTTCGGTAGCCTATACCGATCCCGAAGTGGCTTGGGTGGGTCTCACCGAGACTGAGGCGAAGGCGAAAGGTATCAAAGTTCAAAAAGGCATGTTCCCGTGGGCGGCGAGTGGACGCTCGCTCGCACAGGGGCGCGACGAAGGGTTCACCAAGCTGCTCTTTGATCCAGACACTCATCGTATGGTTGGCGGCGGCCTCGTCGGTCCGAACGCCGGAGAGCTCATCGGTGAAGTGGCACTCGCCATCGAAATGGGCGCCGACGCAACCGATGTGGGCCTGACGATCCATCCGCATCCGACGCTATCGGAGTCGATCGCATTTTCAGCAGAGGCCTTCGAAGGAACGCTTACCGATCTCTACGTCCCGAAGCGGAAGTAACGAGTCGTTCGAGGTCTTCAAGATAGTCGCGTTCGTCGGGCATTCGGCCGGCGCGCTGTGCCTCCCACAAGGCTTTTCCGAGAGCGTCCATCATCTGGTGTTCGGCGTCGTGCGCATCGTTGCGCGCGGCGAGTGCCGCATGGATGCGAGCGATGCCAGAAGGACGATTAGTCGACACTTGCTCACGTAGGGCGAGGTGCATCGATAAATGTAGAAAAGGGTTCGTACGGCCGCTCTCGGGTGAGAAATCGGCGTGCAGTGCGTCATCGCCGTGCTCGAGCCAAGCGTGATACTCCGGATGCTCGCGAATCAGATCGGCGAGTTGCGTCTCGAGTGCGCTGAGTAGTGCGCCGGCCTGAGATTTTTTGAACACCTCAAGCCAACCGCGGCGTAACGACTCTCTGGAGCTACCGAAGAGCATGTCAGGCGTCCGCGCGCGTTTTGCGCTTGTAGCTGCAGAGATCGGCGATCGGGCAGGCGGGGCAGTTCGGTTTTCGCGCCTTGCAGACGTAGCGTCCGTGCAAGATCAGCCAGTGATGGGCATCTTTCAGAAATTCTGCCGGTACGTTCTTGAGTAACTTCTTTTCGACGGCCAGCACCGTTCGGCCCGGCGCGAGTCCCGTACGGTTAGCGACTCGAAAGATGTGAGTGTCGACGGCCATGGTGGGTTCGCCGAACGCGGTGTTGAGCACGACATTGGCAGTTTTTCGCCCGACACCCGGTAACGCTTCGAGCGCGTCGCGTGTTCTTGGGACTTCCCCGCCGTGTTGCTCGAGGATCAGTCGACACGTAGCCAAGATATTTTTGGTCTTGCCTTTATAGAGACCGATTGTTTTGACGAACTCGGTGAGTCCGGGCTCGCCGAGTGCCAGGAGGGTCGCGGGTGTGTTGGCGGTCGGGAACAACTTGCGCGTCGCGATGTTCACGCCTTTGTCGGTTGCCTGAGCCGACAAGATCACGGCGACTAACAACTCGAAAGGGGTGCGATATTCCAGCTCCGTCGTGGGATGCGGATTACGCGCCCGCAGACGCTCGAACATCGCTTGCCGAAGTGCGGGTTTCATACGAGTGTGCGCGAGACACGCTGCTTGCGTTCATCGAGCAATCGTCTCCGTTCGGCCTCGCGCAGCCCGCGGCGAGCCTCATGTGACTCGAACCGGCGTAGGTTACTCTCGGCAGAGGGTTCGGCAGAGAGTGTAACGAGCGAGGCCCTCGGCACGATACGAATACAGTCGACGGGGCAGGGTGCAATGCAGAGCTCGCAGCCCGTACACAGGTCGTTGATGATCGTATGCATCTGCCGTTGGGCGCCGACGATGGCATCGACCGGGCAGGGCGGCAGGCAGCGCGCGCAGCCGATGCACTTCGATTCGTCGATCACGGCCACGGTTGGCGGTCCCTCGGCCCCGCAGGTCTCATCGAGCGGCAACGGGTCGCGCGAGAGCAGTGCAGCAAGGCGGTCGATGGTGACAGCGCCGCCGGGCGGACAGCGGTTGATGGCGGCTTCGCCCGCGGCGATGACTTCGGCATACGGGCGACAGCCCTGATAGCCGCAGCGCGTGCATTGGGTCTGCGGCAGAAGCGCGTGGATGCGGTCGGCGTCGGCGCGCATCACGGGTGACTCGTCTCGTCGGCTCAGGAAATCTTCATGCCGCCTGCAACGCCGTCGTCGGCGGAGAGCAGGTACACGCGATCGTCTTCACCCGAGGCGCAAAGCACCATACCTTCGGAGACGCCGAAGCGCATTTTGCGAGGCGCCAGATTGGCGATCATCACGACATTTCGACCGACCATGCTTTCGGGTGTGTACGACTTGCGGATACCCGAGAACACCGTTCGGATCTCACCACCGAGATCGAGCGTGAGCTTGAGCAGTTTGTCCGAGCCTTCGACTGCCTCGGCGGCCGTGACTTTGGCGACCCGAAGATCGAGTTTTGAGAAATCGTCGATGGTCACGTAAGGCGCTCCTGATGCAGTGGTCGCAGCGGTCGTTGTCGCCGTGGCAGTCGTCGTCGCCAGCGTAACCGGGCTTGCGACGAGTTGGTTCACGACTTTCGGATCGAGTCGCTGCGCGAGCGGTTGATAGGGGGCAAGCGGTGTTCGGAGTAGGGGCGAGTCGATCTCGCTGAAACGCGACAACGGTGCGCCCAAAAATCCAGCGGCATGGCAGGCCATGTCAGGCAGCACCGGCGCGAGGTACACCATGAGCACGCGGAACAAATTGATGCCCTGAATCGCGATGCCGAGGGTCTCCTCTGCTTTGGAGGGGTCCTTCGCAAGTGCCCAGGGCTTATGGGTATCGACGTACTGGTTTGCTCGATCGGCGAGCAGCATGATCTCACGCATGGCTTGGGCGTAGTCGAGCTGCTCATAGAGCGCGGCGATACGCGGCGCGGCCGCCGTGAACTCTGCATAGAGGGCGGGGTCCGGAAGGCGATCGGCAAGTTTGCCGCCGCCGCGTGCGACAAACCCGGCGCAACGACTCGCGATGTTGACGAGCTTGCCTACGATGTCGGAGTTCACTCGCGCAGTGAGGTCGTCGAGCGACAGATCAATGTCGTCCACTCCTGGACCGAGTTTTGCGGCGAAGTAGTACCGCAGGGGTTCGGCCGGCAGCAGTTCGAGGTAGCGATTTGCGGTGATGAACGTCCCGCGCGACTTCGACATCTTCTGGCCATTGATCGTGAGGAAGCCGTGAACGTGGACGGCGGTCGGGCGCCGGAGGCCCGAACCGTGCAGAACCGCCGGCCAAAACAGCGTGTGGAAGTAGCTGATGTCCTTACCGATGAAATGGTGCAGTTCGGTTTTGCTATCGGGTGCGAGATAAGACTGCATATCGAGTCCGCGACGATCGCACAGCGCCTTGAAGCTGCCGAGATAGCCGATCGGGGCATCGAACCAGACATAAAAATATTTACCGGGATAGCCCGGGATCTCGAAACCGAAATAGGGCGAATCGCGCGAGATGTCCCAGTCTTGCAGTCCCGTCGAAAACCATTCATCGAGTTTGGCGCGTACGGACTCTTGCAGTGAGCCGCTGCGCACCCACTCGCGGAGCATTTCTTCGAAGCGACCCAAAGAAAAGAAGATATGTTCGGACTCTCGCCACACGGGCGTCGTGCCGCTGACCGTCGACTTCGGATCGATGAGATCGGCCGGCGCGTACGTCGCGCCACAGACCTCGCAGCTGTCGCCATATTGGTCGACGGCTTTACATCGCGGGCAGGTGCCCCGCACATAACGATCGGGCAGGAACATACCGGCCTTTTCGTCATACGCCTGGCGTACGCTGCGAGTCGTGATGTGACCGGCCTCTTTGAGACGGCCGAACATCAGGTCGGTGAAGTAGCGATTCTCGGGTGTGTGCGTCGAGTGGAACTGATCGTGGCCAATGAGAAAGCCTTGATAGGCCGCGCGATGCTCTTCGGCGACCCGAGCGATGAGTTCCTCGGGCGTAATGCCCTCGGACTGCGCCTTGATCATGATCGGGGTGCCGTGGGTGTCCTCGGCACAGACGTAGAGGCAATCGTGTCCCTGCATGCGCTGAAAGCGCACCCAGATATCCGTCTGGACAGCCTCGATGATGTGACCCAAGTGCAGAGGGCCATTGGCGTACGGCAGGGCGCTGGTGACGAGGATCTTCCGAGACATCGGAAAATTATCGCACAGCGACCCGCCTCGTCGCCGCGCGAGGGGCTAGAATTACCCCATGTCCCAGATCCTTGATCACGCGGCGCTCGAAGCCGAAGTCGGGCGTTATTTCGAGCCTCATCTGCGCCAGACGCTGGCCGAAGCCCGTGCGGTACGTGCCATAGAGGTCAACGCCACAGGCTTGCGCGTCGTGCTCGAGCTCGGTCTGCCGGTTGGGGGGTTCCACGAAGAGCTCTCAACGGCACTGCGTCATCACCTCGAAGAGGCCGGACTCGCCCCGTCCTCGCTCGACCTGCAACTTCAGTCAAACATCACTTCGCATGCCGTCCAACGCGGGCTCACACCGCTCAAGAGCATCAAGAATGTGGTGGCCGTGGCGTCTGGTAAAGGCGGTGTCGGCAAGAGCACCGTCGCGGTCAATCTCGCGCTGGCTTGGGCGGCGCAAGGTGCGCGAGTGGGTTTGCTCGATGCGGACATCTACGGCCCGAGCCAGCCCATCATGCTCGGACTACAGGGCGAGCGTCCATCCTCGCCGGATGGCAAGCGCCTGGTTCCCCTCAGCGCGCATGGCATCGTCACGATGTCGATCGGTTTTCTCGTCGATGTGGAGCAGCCGATGGTGTGGCGAGGGCCCATGGTCACCTCGGCACTCAATCAGTTATTGGCCGAGACCGATTGGGGCGATCTCGATTATCTCGTCGTCGATATGCCACCCGGCACGGGCGACATTCAGCTGACGTTATCGCAGCGGGTGCCGGTCGCTGGGGCCGTGATCGTCACGACGCCGCAGGACATCGCGCTCGCCGATGCGCGCAAGGGCTTGCGCATGTTCGAGAAGGTGAATGTGCCGGTGCTCGGGATCGTCGAGAACATGGGGGTGCACGTGTGCTCCAACTGCGGACACAGCGAGCACGTGTTCGGCGCTGGCGGTGGTGAGCGCATGGCGGCGCAATATGGCGTGCAATTGCTCGGTTCGCTTCCGCTCGATGGTCGCATTCGCGAGGAGGCGGATGGCGGCAAGCCGAGCGTCGTCGCCGATCCTGCGAGCGCTCGCGCCCAAGCCTATCTTCGTCTCGCCCGGCGTACGGCTGGCGAGCTTGCGCGGCGGGGTAAAGACCGCAGCGCTGCGTTTCCAAAAATCATCGTCGAGGACACATGAGCATCAAGTCCGATCACTGGATTCGTCGCATGGCCGATTCGCACGGCATGATCGAGCCGTTCGAGCCGGGTCAGGTTCGCACCGCCAATGGCGGGCGCATCGTTTCCTACGGGACGTCGAGCTATGGCTACGACGTGCGATGTGCTCGAGAGTTCAAGATATTCACGAACATCAACTCGACGATTGTCGATCCGAAGAATTTCGACGAAAAGAGCTTCGTCGACGTTGACTCGGACGTATGCATCATTCCGCCCAACTCTTTCGCACTGGCGCACACCGTCGAGTATTTTCGTATCCCGCGTAATGTTCTCGTCGTGTGTCTCGGCAAGTCCACTTACGCGCGTTGCGGCATCATCGTGAACGTGACGCCACTCGAGCCTGAATGGGAAGGGCACGTCACGCTGGAGTTCTCGAATACCACAACGCTTCCTGCAAAGATTTACGCCAACGAAGGCGTTGCGCAGATGTTGTTCTTCGAGAGCGACGAGGTGTGCTCCACATCCTACAAAGACCGCGGCGGAAAGTATCAGGGTCAGCGCGGAGTCACGTTGCCTCGGACTTGAGTCCCAGCGCAGTCGAAGGTCGGCGCGGATTATTGAGCGTCGGTAAGTTTTCAGGCGCATCGACCACTCGAGTTTTTCACCCTTGCGGCGCTCGGCCTGTACCGGCAAATAACCGAGCGAGGGCGCGTACCACACCCGCGTCAGTCGATTGGAGTTCGGACGGTGACTACTCCACACCACGGTGTCGAGTTCGCCCATCGCGGTCTTCAGTCGGACCGACTTCTCGGCCGAGTAGACGTATTCCTTGATCTCGTTCTTGTCGATCAATTTGAAACCGGTCGGCGTCTCGCCGCGCACGAGCGCTCGCATCAAGGCGATCTGCACCGACATGCCATCTTGCAGGCCGACCTCAACGGGCAGGTCGACTTGCGCATTTTCGGCTATGCCTCTGACTCGTCCCGCGCTCCAGTCGAACCGTAACTGGATATCGCGATCTTTGACCTCAGTACCGTCGTCTGCGCTGTAGCGCAGAGGCCTGACCTCGGAATCGACGAGAGTGAACACGCTCGTCTGGCGGATCTCGCTTGGAAAAGCGAGTCGGAAGATGCCGCGGGCGTTGTTGCGCGACACATAACGCCAGGCGCCGCCGTTGTCACGCGTGAGCTCGAGGCTCGCGGTGCCGGCGTTCATACCGCGGAAGTTCACATCGAAATTGACGCTGAACGGAGCAAGCTCCGTATCGGACGCCGTAGCCTCAGACATCGGCAGCGCAACCGAGATAAGAAGCGAGGCCATTAACGCGAGCGTTTTCACGGGTGACTCAGAGGTCAAAATCCTGAAGGACGGGGGTCTCTAACGAGCGCCCATCAAGCATGGGCTTGCCTTCGTGGTAGCGCAATCTTCCTGACGTGCACCATTTTACGACCGTCGGGTAGATCACATGTTCGCAGCGCTGTATCCGGGCCGCGAGGGTTGACTCGTCATCACTCGGCTTGATCTTGATCCGCGCCTGCAGCACGGGTGGCCCGCCATCGAGGTCAGGCGTGACGAAATGAACCGTGGCGCCGTGTACGTCGTCACCGGCTTCGAGGACGCGCCGATGGGTATGCAGGCCTTTGTATCGCGGCAACAAAGATGGGTGAATATTGAGCAGTCGACCCTGCAGTGCGTGAACGAATGCGACATCGAGAATGCGCATGTAGCCTGCGAGGAGCACAAGATCGGGTTGGAGCCTCGACGCAGCCGCGAGCAGGCGCGCGTCGTGAGCGCCGCGACTCTCGCCGGGTGCGATAGGAAGCGCTTCAGCATGCAGTCCTCGGGCTCGGGCTCGTTCGAGTCCCAGCGCTGCGGGACGATCGGAGAGGACGCCGACGATTTGAGCTGGGAGGTCGCCTCGGCGACAGGCGTCGTCGAGGGCGAGCAGGTTGCTGCCCGCGCCCGAGATCATCACCACGAGCCGCGCGGGCGAGGACATCACTCGATGACGACGTCGCCGTGACCGTTGCGCACTTCGCCGATCAGCGTCGCGATTTCGCCTTGTGCGCGCAGTAGATGCAGCGCCGCGTCGGCATTTTCACGAGCGACGATGACCACCATGCCGATGCCGCAATTGAACGTGCGATGCATCTCAGCGTCGGCGATCCCGCCGGTGTGCTGCAGCCAGTCGAAGACAGGGTCGCGATGCCACGCCGCGCGTTGAAGCGTGACGCCGAGGTGTTCGGGTAGAACGCGTGGGATGTTGTCGGTGAGCCCACCACCCGTGATGTGCGCAAATCCGTGAACGGGCAGTGCCTGAGCGAGGGCGAGCATCGAGCGTACATAAATGCGCGTCGGTGCCAGCAATCGATCGAACAAGGGTCTTCGGTCGACCGTCGTTGTCTCGTCGGCCTTGGCGAGGCTGACGAGGCGACGGATGAGTGAATAGCCGTTCGAATGCGGGCCCGACGAGGCAAGGCCGATCACGGCGTCGCCCGCGGCCACTTTGGAGCCATCGATGATGGCGTCTTTTTCGACCACGCCCACACAGAAGCCGGCGAGATCGTAATCGCCCCCGTGGTACATGCCTGGCATTTCGGCGGTCTCGCCGCCAACCAGCGCACACCCTGCCTGACGACAACCCTCGACGATGCCTGAGATCACACTCTCGGCCACATCGACGTCGAGTTTCCCAGTGGCGTAATAATCGAGGAAGAAAAGGGGCTCGGCGCCTTGGACGGCGACGTCGTTGACGCACATGCCAACGAGATCGATGCCGATCGTACTGTGTCGTCTGGTATCGATGGCGAGTCTGAGTTTGGTGCCGACGCCGTCAGTGCCGGAGACCAGAACCGGTCGCCGCCATTTTCCAAGAGGTAACTCGACTAGCGCGCCGAAGCCACCGATGCCGGCGAGCACTTCAGGGCGTTGCGCGCGTTTGACCAGCGGCTTGATGCGCTCGACAAGTTCGTCCCCGGCGTCGATGTCGACTCCCGCATCGCGATAGGTGAGTCCGGTGGTCTTCTCGGTCGGCTGGGTCATGGGCGTCGGGGCTACAAAAATCGTTGTGATATTGTACGCGACTTCACGCATGACCACGGAATTCTCCAGCTTTTCCCAGTCTTTGCCGCGGTGGATGGCCGCGGCGCTGTGGGTCCTCGTCGCAACGTTCGCCGCGGTGTTACCGGCCTCACAGGTGGTCGCCATCGGTGAGGTCGAGGTCGAAGGAACGGGCGATGCAGCGTTCCAGGAGGCCATGCGAATCGCTCTCGTGCGGTTATCCGGTAGGCGCTCCGCGACGGACGATCCCGTGTTCGAGCCTTTGTTTCGTGAGGCGAGACGCTACGTGCAAATCGTCAGACCGCCATCGAATGGCAGTGCGGCGAGGATCACGCTCGATGCGGTGGCGATCGAGCGTGCGATGCAGGGGCTCGGTCAGCCGGTGTGGTCGCGCGAGCGTCCTCTCGTTTTAGGCGTGGTCACGACCGCACCGTCGGGAGCGGATCCCGTTCAAGTGCGGGCCAGCCTCGAGCGTGCTTCGAATGAGCGCGGTTTACCGCTTCGACTTGCTGCTGCGGCCTCAGCAGGGTTGGTGGCGGGTCGTGCCGTCACCGCCGAAGCGGCGCTCGATGCCGCGCGTCGAAGTGGGGCTGAGATGGCACTCATCGGTGAAGCGGACGGTGCCGATTGGCAGTGGACCTTGTTCGACGGCTCAGCCGCGACGGTTTTTCACGGGGGCTCGACAGCGGGTATTGAAGGCGCAGCCGATGCGCTGGCGCTTAATTCTTTGGCGACCGTCGCGCAGCCGGTCGCGGAGACCGAGGTGCGAATCGGCGGTGTGCTGACACTCAAAGATTATGCGGAGGTTCGTCGTATGCTGACGGCTCTGCCCGCGGTGAAGTCCGCCGAGCTCGTGGCTGCGGAGGGTGACGGAGCGCTGTATCGCCTCGAAGTGGCCGGCGGTGCAGCGGGCCTTGCTGAGGCGCTTGCCACCCAACCTCGTTTACGCCGCGAACCGGGGCGAGAGTCGTCGCTCAGATATCGCTACGGACGCTGAGTCTCGAGAAGAGGGTTCGCCGTGCTTCGTCATTTGCCTAACGCCATCTGCGTATTGCGAATCCTGCTGACGGTGCCCACAGTGATCGCGATCAGCTGTGGCGAAGAGATTCTTGCGCTCATCTTGTTCACGATTGCTGCGATTTCCGATGGCCTAGATGGGTATCTTGCCAAGCGTAATGGGTGGACCTCGGATCTCGGGCGGATTCTCGATCCCGTCGCCGACAAGGTGTTGCTCGTGGCGACGTTCTTGGCCTGTACCTGGCAGGGGTTGATTCCGGTCTGGCTCGCCGCAGCGGCTGTCGCGCGCGATCTCATGTTAGGCGGAGGCGCGCTGATCTACCGACTCTGGTTCGGCCCTATCGAGGGCAGCCCAAGCGCGCTCTCGAAGGTGAACACCACTCTGCAAATCATCGTCGTGATCATGGCGATGTTGAACGCTGCAGTGCCCGTCGTTCCTTCAGCTCTCGTGGTTACGCTGACCATGGTGACATTCGGGACAACGGTGCTCTCGGGTATCGACTACACGCGACGCTTCTTCGTCAGTGCTTGGGCGCGTTTACCCGCGCCACGCTCGTCATAACGATGCAGCAACTTCCTTTAGGCGTTCAACTTCGCGAACGGGCGACGTTTTCGACCTTTGTGACGGGGTCTAACGTTGAGGCCCTCGCCAGGCTGCAGGGTATCACCGCCCGGCGCGAGCGCGCGGTACTTTGGCTGTGGGGCGCGGAGGGTTCGGGTCGAACGCATTTGTTGCAGGCGGCGTGTGCGGCGGCGCCTTTGGGTTCGCGAGTGGCTTATTTGCCGTTACGCGATCTGGGTGAGGCGACGATCGATTTCTTAGGTGGAGCGCTCGGCGTCGAGTTGCTGTGTCTCGACGATGTCGATTCGGTGATCGGAACACCGTCGATCGAGCAGGCACTCTTCATCGCATATCGCCGAATCGAAGAGCAGGGAGGTCGTATCATCGCGACGGCCTCCGGCGCGCCGGCCGCGCTCCGCTGGGGGCTTGCCGATATTGGGTCACGTTTCGGCGCATCGGAGATTTTCCAGATTCGGGCGCTCGACGAATCAGGGCAACATGAGGCGCTGCGATTGCGCGCCACGCAGCGTGGGCTCGAACTTCCCGACGAGACTGCCCGTTATCTGCTGCGTCGGTTTCCGCGCGACATGCGCTCGCTCGGCAAGTTGCTCGACGATATCGACGTCGCGTCTCTGACCGCGCAGCGTCGACTCACCGTGCCGTTCGTTCGCGAGATCCTCGGCGAGCCTTGAGAGCGAGAGCGATCTCGGCCACTCGAGCGCCATGCGCTTGAGCGAGAGACTTTTCTTCTTCGGTGAGCGCGGTGGGTTTGCCGTAGGGCGTGAAGTGAGAGGCGCCGTAGGGCGTGCCCCCCGAACGAGTGCTCGACAAGGCCGACTCCGAAAAAGGAATGCCGACGATGACCATGCCGTGATGGATGAGCGGCACCATCATCGTGAGCAGCGTGCTCTCCTGTCCGCCGTGCAAACTGCTGCTGCCCGTGAAGACGCCTGCTGGCTTTCCAATCAGAGAGCCATCGGCCCAGAGCGCGCTCGTCGAATCGAGAAAATGTTTGACGGGCGCCGCCATGTTGCCGAATCGCGTGGGGCTACCGAGCAATAGCCCTTCGCAGCGTCGAAGGTCATCGAGCGTCGCCCACGGCGCACCCGACTCGGGCACTTGTTGCACAGGACGTTCGTTCTCAGCCGAGACGACGGGTAAGCTTCGCAGCGTCGCGACCGCACCCTCGACAGACTCAACACCGCGCGAGATATGACGCGCGAGCTCGGCCGTCGCCCCGTGACGCGAGTGATAGACCACCAGTATTTCTGCCTGACTCATCGGGTGATTCTCCTCAGGCCTTCGGGTGTGCGGCGATCAGTCGGTTGACGACTTCGTCAGCCGGCCACTCTTCGTTGGCGCTGGCGCGCCGATGCCGATACTCGAGATTACCCGAGTCGATACCACGATCAGAGATCACGAGACGATGAGGGATACCCATGAGCTCCGCATCCGCAAACTTCACACCCGGTCGCGCATCGCGGTCATCCAGCAGGACGTCGACGCCTGCTTGCTGCAGCGTCGCATAGAGCTGCTCGGATAGCGCTCGGACCTTTTCCGATTTGTTGGCGTTGAGCGGCACCAGCACGACCGTAAACGGCGCGATGGGCTCTGGCCAAATGATGCCGGCCGCATCGTGATTTTGTTCGATCGCGGCCGCGACGATGCGCGTCACTCCGATACCGTAGCAACCCATGAACATGACGATTGGCTTACCGGCTTCATCCAGCACGGTCGCCTGCATCGCCTCACTGTATTTTCGACCGAGTTGGAAAATGTGCCCGACTTCGATGCCGCGACGAATACGCAACTGGCCGCTGCCGCCCGGGCTGGGGTCACCCTCGGCGACATTGCGCAAATCGGTAGCGGTCGGCTCGGGTAGATCGCGTCCCCAATTGACGCTCGTCAGATGGTGATCGACCTCGTTCGCACCGCAAACAAAATCAGCCAGCGCGAGCGCCGCATGATCTGCGTAAAGGGGGCATTTGAGGTCGACGGGACCGAGAAAGCCGGGCTCGCAGCCCGTGGTCGCGAGGACGGCCTCGCGGGAGGCCATACGCAAGGGGCTCGCGACCCCCGGTAGTTTTTGCGCTTTGATGGCATTGAGCTCGTGATCGCCGCGGATTGCGAGCGCGACCACACCGCCTTCACTACCCTCGACCATCAAAAGCTTCACGGTTCGCTGAGTCGGCACTTTCAAAAATGCGGCGACGTCTTCGATTGTTTTTTGACCGGGCGTCGCGACTTTCTGCATCGATGACGTGGCGGTCGGGCGTCGATCTGAAGGGGGGAGTGCAGGCGCAAGCTCAAGATTAGCAGCGTATTGGTCGGCGCCATCAGAAACGGCGATCGCATCTTCGCCGGAGTCGGCGAGCACCTGGAATTCCTCCGAGGCCGTGCCCCCGATCGAGCCGGTGTCGGCTTTGACGGGACGAAACTCGAGACCCATACGAGTGAACATTCGTACATACGCATCCCGCATGAGGTCATAGCCTTCTTGCAGCGAGGCTTGATCGAGATGGAAGGAGTACGCGTCCTTCATGATGAACTCTCGACCACGCATCACACCGAAGCGGGGGCGGATTTCATCACGGAACTTCAGTTGAATCTGATAAAAGTTCACCGGCAGTTGGCGATAACTCTTGAGTTCACGACGCGCGAGATCCGTGATGACTTCTTCGTGGGTCGGACCGATGACGAAGTCGCGCTGGTGTCGATCTTTGAGCCTCAGCAGTTCCGGACCGTACTGCTCCCAGCGACCGGATTCCTGCCATAGTTCCGCCGGCTGAACGGCCGGCATCAGCACCTCCAGGGCGCCCGCGCGGTCCATTTCTTCACGAATAATCTGCTCGACCTTTCGCAGGGCGCGAAGCCCGAAGGGTGTCCAGGTGTAGATACCTGCGGCGAGACGGCGGATGAGACCCGCGCGCAGCATCAGCTGGTGGCTGATCACCTCCGCTTCTGAGGGGGTTTCCTTGACGGTATTGATCGGATATCGGGACCAGCGCATGAGGGGGCAGGGCTCTCGTCGAATGAGGGTGCGACATGTTACGGGCGCAGAGATTGTCCCGAAAGGTTCCGACCCCTATGATGGCTCGGTTTTTCGTGTCCCACAGGAGTTCCCGACCCTTGTCGAGCCCTCAGACCGCTCCGCAGCCCCCCTCCGGCCCACGCCGTGGGATCTATTTGCTGCCCAATGTCCTGACCACCGCCTGTCTGGGGTGCGGGTTCTTCGCCATCGTCTCTGCGATCAACGGCGATTTCGGACGCGCGAGTGCAGCAATTTTCCTCGCTATGATTTTCGACGGCCTCGATGGCCGAGTCGCCCGTTGGACGCGTACCGAGAGCGTATTCGGTAAGGAATACGACAGCTTGGCGGATATGGTGGCCTTTGGAGTCGCTCCGGCCTTGGTCGCCTACAAGTGGGGCTTTGCCGCGATCGCCGAATACGGGACATCCTGGGCGCGGTTCGGTTGGATCGCCTCGTTCTTTTACGTCGCCTGTGCGGCCTTGCGGCTCGCGCGTTTCAATGCGAGGGCGTCGACGGTCGACAAGCGCTACTTTGAAGGTTTACCGAGCCCCTCCGCTGCGGGTCTTGTTTCGGCTTATGTTTGGTTCGCGAGCGAATGGTACGACCTCGGACTGGCCGGCCTCGTGCTGACCTTCGCCGTCTGCCTACTTGCCGGCGTCATGATGGTCTCAGGCATCCCTTACCCCAGCATCAAGCAAATCGACTGGAACGCTCGCATGAAGTTTTTTTACTTCGTGATCGTCCCGATTTCCTTGGCGCTCGTTGCCGCGGAACCGCCGACGATGCTGCTGATCCTGTTCTCGATCTATGTGCTTCTCGCTCCCGTGATGTATGTCATTCGACGAGTGCGCCGTGCAGGCAATGGCTGACGAGCAACGCCGCGCGCGTTATCTCGAGGCACTCGGTGTCGAGCAATGGGTTCGCAGAGCAGCGCCCGCTGAGGCGATCGCAGTGCCGCAAAAGATCGTTTCGTCGCCCGTCGAGTCGACCGTCGCAGTGGCCACTGACGTCAGATCGATGGACTCGCTCGACTGGCCTGCATTACGAACTTGTGTGAGCGAATGCCAGCGCTGCGGCTTGAATCGAACTCGAACCCAGACCGTATTCGGTGTCGGCGACGTCGCAGCACATTGGATGGTCGTCGGCGAGGCGCCGGGTGCCGACGAAGACCGACAGGGGGAGCCCTTCGTCGGGGCGGCAGGGCAGTTGCTGAACGCCATGCTCGCGGCGATCGATCTGCCACGCGAAACCGTGTTCATCGCTAACATCCTAAAGTGCCGACCGCCCGATAATCGCGACCCCAAGCCTGAGGAAGTGACGGAGTGCTTGCCCTACCTGCAACGTCAAGTGGCGCTCGTTCAGCCGAGGATCATCCTGGCGTTTGGGCGCGTGGCGGCGCAAAACCTCCTTGGTACCGATACGCCACTCGGAAAGTTGAGGGGGTCAGTCCATCGATTTGGCGCCCTCAACACGCCGGTCGTCGTCACGTATCATCCTGCGTATCTACTCCGCAGCCCTGGCGAAAAGCGCAAGGCTTGGGAAGATTTGAAATTTGCGCGACGGATCTACTCGGAGCTGACTACGGAGGCGTAAAGCGCCTCCCGACGAAGATGGCCACGGTACTCAAAGATTTACCCGTTCCACAGTTCGGATTCCGACGCATGTTGGAAGATGACGTCCGAGTGGTCGCCGAGACCGAGCGGGCGGGTTATACCTATCCGTGGAGCGAGGGTATCTTCCGCGACTGTCTTCGAGCGGGTTACATCTGTCGCGTGGCGGAGGTCGACGGCATCCTGGTCGGCTACGGCATCCTGAGCGTGGGCGCCGGAGAGGCGCACATCCTCAACCTTTGCATTCGCCCGGAGTGCCGTTGTCGAGGGATGGGCGGCAAGATGCTCACGCATCTCATCGACCTGGCTCGTGCGGGTGGCGCGACCGATCTCTTTCTCGAAGTACGACCGAGTAATGTGGGGGCTGTCCGTCTCTATCAATCTGCGGCGTTCCAGCAAGTCGGGATTCGTCGCGGCTATTACCAGGCCGAGAACGGCCGCGAGGATGCAGTCGTCATGCGCCTCGCGCTCAACCCCTAATTAGAAGGCTCTCTCATGACTCTTGGCGACGAAGTCGCGCGGCGCCGTACGTTCGCGATTATTTCTCACCCGGACGCGGGTAAAACGACCCTCACCGAAAAATTGCTCTTGTTTGGTGGTGCAATCCAGCTTGCCGGGACGGTGAAAGGCCGAAAGGCCGCCAGACACGCGACCTCCGACTGGATGCGTCTTGAGCAGCAACGCGGGATCTCGGTGACGTCCTCGGTCATGCAGTTCCCTTACGGCGACTGCATCGTCAATCTGCTTGATACGCCGGGTCACGAAGATTTCTCCGAAGATACGTACCGAACGTTGACCGCCGTCGACTCTGCGCTCATGGTCATCGACTGTGCGAAGGGCGTTGAAGAGCGAACCATCAAATTGATGGAGGTTTGCCGACTTCGTGCCACGCCCATCATGACGTTCATCAACAAGCTCGATCGCGACGGTCGTGCGCCCATCGAGCTACTCGATGAGATCGAAAAGGTACTCGGCATTGCCACGGCGCCGGTGACCTGGCCCATCGGTATGGGTCGCGAGCTGAAGGGTATCTACCACCTGCTCGAAGATCGTATCTACGTGTATCAGGCTGGAGAGCGCGGTCGCGCGGGCGAAAATCTGGTGATCGACGGATTGCACAGCGATGCGGGTCGCGAGTTGCTTGGCGATCACGCGGCGGCGTTCGATGAAGAAATCGAACTTGTACGGGGCGCGACCCAGGAGTTCGACCTCGAGCAATACCGAGCGGGACGTCAGAGCCCCGTTTTCTTTGGCTCCGCCATTGCGAACTTTGGCGTCGAGGAGCTGCTCCGGGCGTTCACTCGACACGCGCCCGGACCTCTTCCGCGCCCGACACGACAGCGAGAGGTTAAACCGACGGAATCCAAGCTGACGGGCTTCGTGTTCAAGATCCAGGCGAATATGGATCCGGCCCACCGTGATCGCATCGCCTTCCTCAGACTGTGCTCCGGCCAGTACACACGCGGCATGAAGCTGCACCATGTTCGACTCGATAAAGATGTTCGTATCGCCGATGCGCTGACCTTTCTGGCCTCAGATCGATCGGCGGCTGAGGACGCGTTCGCCGGCGACATCATCGGACTGCATAACCACGGCACCATCAATATTGGCGATACGTTCACCGAGGGGGAGGAGTTGGGATTCACCGGGATCCCGAATTTCGCACCGGAGCTTTTCCGTCGTGCGGTCCTCAAGGACCCCCTGAAAATGAAGGCGCTCTCCAAGGGGCTCGGCCAACTTTGCGAGGAGGGCGCCACCCAGTTGTTTCGGCCGTTGCGCAACAACGATCAAATTCTGGGGGCCGTCGGGCAGCTGCAGTTCGAGGTCGTGGCGTTCAGATTGGCGGACGAGTATTCGGTGCAATGTAACTTCGAGCCCATCGGAGTCCATACCGCCCGATGGGTCTATTGCGATGACGAGCGCAAGCTCGCCGAGTTCAAAACCAAGGCCTATGATCACCTCGCGGTGGATCACAGCGGCGCGCTCGTATATCTTGCTCCTTCAAGGGTCAATCTCGGTCTAACGATCGAGCGCTGGCCAGAGATCGTGTTCCGAGAAACTCGCGAGCAGGCCAACTGATATGACGAGTCCGTACAAGCGCCGCGATACCGTGTCCTGGGCGCTGTACGACTGGGCGAACTCCGCTTTTGCCACGACTGTCCTCGCAGGTTTTTTCCCAGTCTTTTTCCAGCAGTTCTGGAGTACGGGTGTTGATCCGACGATCAGTACCTCCCGGTTGGGGTTCGCTAATGCAATCGCCGGCATCATCGTCGCCGTGCTCGCGCCGGTGCTCGGAGCGATCGCCGATCGCACGGCCGGCCGCAAGCGTCAGCTCGTCATGTGGTCGACGCTCGGCGTGATCGGCACCGCTTCACTCGGTTTCATTGGTCAGGGCGAGTGGTGGTGGGCGGCTGCGTGCTTCGTCATGGCCGGTATTGGCTTCAATGCTGCCAACGTGTTTTATGACGCGCTGCTTCTCGATGTCGCCTCCGACCACGAGCTCGATCAAGTCTCCGCGTTCGGCTATGCCATGGGCTATCTCGGTGGCGGGTTGTTGTTCGCGTTCAATGTGCTCATGACCTTGAACCCGCAGTGGTTTGGGCTCGATAGTGCAGCGGAAGCGGTGCAGTTTTCGTTTTTCACCGTGGCGGCATGGTGGTTTTTGTTCACGTTGCCACTTGCTCGGAATGTGAGAGAGAAGCCGGCCGCCGCACCGGCTGAGACGCTGTTTGTCGCTGCGCGAGAGGGTCTTCGCGAGTTGAAGTCGACCATCCTGCATATCGGTCAGTACCGCCACATCACCCTATTCCTGATCGCGTATTGGCTGTACATCGATGGTGTGCACACGATTTACACCATGGCGGTCGACTATGGCGTGGCGCTCGGTCTGCCTTCCTCGAGTTTGCTCGCGGCCTTGTTGCTCACTCAGTTTGTCGCGTTTCCCTCAGCGCTTGCGCTCGGGTGGCTCGGAAATCGTTGGGGACCCAAGCGTGGCATCCTGCTCTGCATCATCGTTTATCTGTCCGCCACGCTTTATGCCTATTTTCTCGATACCGTCGTCGAGTTTTTCGGTCTGGCGGTCGTGGTCGGTCTGGTACAAGGCGGGATCCAAAGCTTGTCCCGATCGCTTTTCGGGCGACTCGTTCCCGAGGGTAAGGGTGGGGAGTTCTTTGGATTCTTCAATCTGATGGGTAAGTTCGCGAGTTTCATCGGGCCCCTGTTGATCGCCACGGTCGCGTTGATCACAGGAGATTCGCGATTATCCGTCACGTCACTCGTCGTGCTCTTTATCGCCGGAGGTCTTGTCTTGTTGAAGGTACCAAGTCGATGAGCGGATTTCCCTACCTGCCGCCTGAGACGCCGCAGGTCAAAAGTTGGTGGCGTCGCGGAGTGGGTCAACTCGTCCTGCGGCTCTTTGGATGGCGTATCGAGGGAAATCTACCCAACCTTCGCAAGTTCGTCTTGATCGTCGCACCGCATACGTCGAACTGGGATTTCATCATCGGTTTCATGGTCTACCTCGCGCTCCAGCTCGAGACCATCTGGCTCGCTAAGCACACGGCATTACGCGGCCCGTTGGGGCCCCTTGGCCGCTATTTCGGCGGTGTCGCGATCGATCGTGCCCGAGCCGGGAACGTCGTTCAGGCCTACATCGACGAATTTGCGAAGCGTGACCGGATGGTGCTCACTCTGACTCCGGAGGGGACGCGCAGTCGAGTCAGTGACTGGAAGCGCGGGTTTCACCATGTGGCTCGAGGAGCAGGAGTGCCGATCGTCCCGGTCGCACTCGACTTCTCTCGTCGTCGCGCGGTACTCGGAGGGCCGATCTTCCCGACCGACGATTACGCCGCCGATCTCGCGCGGATCAAGCCATTCTTCAAGGCCGAGATGGCCAAGGATCCTTCGAAGTACGACGAGTCTCTGCCTGCGAATCCCTAGCGTGCCAGGTGGCCGGATCCAGCCGGAAGGAATCACGGAGTAATACGTACAGGGTCGGGTGACGCTCTCTGAGGTCGACGGGCCGCTCAAAGAAAAACTCAGCGGCCACCGCTAAAAATTCCGTCAAGTCCTCAGCGCCGTAAGGATCGAGCAGAGTGTCCTCGCCGCGATCGACAGCGTCACAAAGCGATTCATAGGCCGCTTCGAGGGCCGCTCGGGCAGCACGGTCTCCTCCCGGATGACTATGTTCGAGAAAGTGAGTGACTTCGTGAATCACCACGTTGTAGCCATCCTCTCGGGTCTGCGCGTCTACGACATCCCGCCACGACAGGACGATTCGATCGCTACCTTGCGATTGACCGGAGATCGCGCGATACCCTTCGGTGACGACGCCCGTCTCCTCGTCTTCTTCAGACTCTTCGACGACGAACTCATCGGGGTGCAGCGTGATGCCGTGCAGGTCGTCGAAAGGGTAATCGGCATGCCCCAGCGTTACGATGCAGGCCTGTGCGGCGATCGCGATTCGCATGTCGTCCGTCACTTGGAAGTCGTGAGCGCCCTCGAACGGAATACGTTCGAGAAATTCCCGAACTCGGGGAACGAGCGTCTCTTTGAGCACCTCGGGAAGATGCGACCATAATCGCACTTCGCGCTCGATCACGAGAGGTAGATCGGATCCGGGACTCGGAAGGGCGGGCACTCCCTCGCCGCGATTACCCACAGTCCTCAGGCCAAACCGTCGCCAAAGAAAAAAGACAACGAGGCCGGCGACTACCAGAACGAGGAGAATACGTAACACGTCAGGTGAGCTCGAGACGCCTGGTTACAGGAGCTCGCGGACGCGTTGCAGCTGTCCTTCGAGACTTGCGAGCGTACGCTCGAAGTCGGCGATACGGGTTTTTTCTTGGGTGACTACGTCGGGCGGCGCGTTACGCACGAAGTTTTCATTGGCTAGCTTAGCCGTCGCACGCTTGATTTCATCGCGGATTTTGACGATCCGTTTATCGAGGCGGACGGCCTCAGCGCTGGGATCGATGAGACCGGCCATCGGCACCAATACGCGCATCGCGCCTACCACGGCAGTGGCCGAGGGTGGGGCGGACTCGCCCGCGTCGAGAATTCTCAAGCTGTCGAGGCCGGCGAGACGCTGGAGGTAAGAGGCATGGGTCGAGAGGCGGGCACGCTCGGCATTCTCGACGTTCTCGAGTAGCGTCGGAAGTTTACGCGAAGGACTGATGTCCATCTCACCGCGAATTTGCCGCACACCGAGGACGAAGGCCTTGATCCATTCGACGTCCGACTCGGCATCGGAATCGCGTGTCCAATCGACGATCTTCGGCCAAGGCGCCGTCATGATCGTGGCCGCTCCCCCGGGGTGTTTTCCCGCCAGAGGAGCGACGCGCTGCCAGATTTCTTCGGTAATGAAGGGCATCAACGGATGCCAGGCACGCAACAAGCCTTCGAGAACCTGTACCAGTGTTCGACGTGCGGCGCGCTTGGCCTCATCGCCCGAGCCTTCGCCTTGGAGTACGGGCTTGGTGAGCTCGAGGTACCAATCGCAGAACTCGTACCACGTGAATTCATAGAGCGCCGTCGCCGCGAAATCAAAGCGATAGTCGGCGAAAGATTGTTCGACGACGCGCAGCGTGTGAGCGAAGCGGGAGAGAATCCATCGGTCCGCGACGCCGAGCGCGACATCGCCCGTCAGGAGTGTCGGATCGAGCGTCTTTCCCTCCCCACCCTCGATCGACATCAGCACGAAGCGTGAGGCGTTCCACAGCTTGTTGCAGAAATTACGATAGCCGCCGACTCGCGCAAGGTCGAAACGAAGGTCGGCGCCCTGTGTCGCGAGCGAGGCGAACGTCAGTCGCAGTGCATCGGTGCCGTGCGCCTCGATGCCATCGGGGAAAGCCTTGCGGGTTGCTTTCTCGATGGAGGGAGCAAGTCGCGGCTGCATCAGCCCGGTGGTTCGCTTGCGAACGAGATCTTCCAGCGCGATGCCATCGACGATGTCGAGCGGGTCGATCACGTTGCCCTTGGACTTCGACATCTTCTGGCCTTCGGAGTCGCGCACGAGCCCATGCACGTACACCTCCTTGAACGGCACATCGCCCATGAATTTGATGCCCATCATGATCATTCGGGCGACCCAGAAGAAGATGATGTCGAATCCGGTGACGAGCACTGAGGTCGGGTAAAAACGCTTGAGCTCGGCGGTGTTGTTGGGCCAGCCGAGCGTCGAGAACGGCCAAAGCGCCGACGAGAACCACGTATCGAGTACGTCGTCGTCTTGGCGTAGCGAGACGTTCGCGGCGAGCCCGTGGCGCTCGCGGACGTCGCTTTCCGAGCGACCGACGAAGACGCGTCCACTGTCGTCGTACCAAGCGGGGATACGATGACCCCACCAGAGCTGGCGGCTGATACACCAGTCTTTGATATTGCGCATCCACTCGAAGTAAGTGCGCTCCCAGTTCTGCGGCACGAACTTGATAGACCCGTTACGCACTGCCTCGATAGCAGGTTCCGCGAGCGGGGCCACCTTCACGTACCACTGGTCTGTGAGGTAGGGCTCGATCACAGAGCCGGAGCGATCACCCCGCGGCACCATGAGTTTATGTTTGTCGATACGTTCGATGAGACCGGCGCCCTCGAGTTCAGCGATGATGCGCTCGCGAGCGGCAAATCGGTCGAGGCCGCGAAGACGCTCGGGAGCGACGTCGTTGGTACGCGCATCCGGTGTGAAGACGTTGATCTGCGCCAAGCCATGACGCGCGCCGACTTCGTAATCGTTGAAGTCGTGAGCGGGCGTGATCTTCACGCAGCCTGAGCCGAACTCCGGGTCGACGTAATCATCGGCGATGATCGGAATGAGTCGGTCAGTGATTGGCAGGCGAATCTGCTTGCCGATCAGAGGGAGGTAGCGCTCGTCTTTCGGATTGACCGCGACGGCCGTATCACCGAGCAAAGTCTCGGGGCGGGTGGTGGCGACGACCACGTGGCCGCTGCCATCCGCGAGCGGATAGCGAAGATGCCAAAGCGAACCTTCTTCTTCGGTGCTCAACACTTCGAGATCCGATACCGCGGTCTGCAGCACCGGATCCCAGTTGACGAGACGCTTGCCGCGATAGATCAGGCCTTCCTCGTAGAGCCGTACGAAAACTTCTGAAACGGCTTTCGACAGGCCTTCATCCATAGTGAAGCGATCGCGCGACCAATCGACCGAGGCGCCCAGGCGACGCATCTGTCTGGCGATCGTGCCGCCCGATTCGCCTTTCCACTTCCAGACGCGTTCGATGAATTTGTCGCGACCGAGGGTAGTGCGATGCGTGCCTTCGCCCTCGAGCTGTCGCTCGACCACCATCTGCGTGGCGATTCCCGCATGGTCGGTACCCGGTTGCCAGAGTGTCGCGTCGCCGCGCATGCGGTGATAACGGGTCAGCGCGTCCATGATCGTGTCTTGGAACGCATGGCCCATGTGCAGCGTTCCCGTCACGTTGGGGGGCGGAATGACGATGCAATACCCTGCGCCGGCGCCCCGTGGCGCGAACAGCCCCGAGGCTTCCCAGCGGTCGTAGATCCGCTGTTCGATGTCTGCCGGCGTGTAAGCCTTATCCATGGCGATGGCGGTGTAAGCGAGTCGGCGAGGTTCAGCGCGAAGCGCGGCGGACCAGGAAGTCCGTCAGCAACGCGATAGGTCGACCGGTACTGCCCTTGGCGGCACCGCCGACGTAGGCCGAGCCCGCGATATCCATGTGGGCCCAGCGCATGCCTTCGGTGAACTTCGCCAGGAAGGCCGCCGCCGTGAGCGCGCCGCCGTCACGTCCCGCCACGTTCGCGAGATCGGCGAAGTTGCTCTTGAGCTGGTCGGCGTACTCCTCGGTGCAGGGCAGGTGCCAGGCACGGTCGTCTGCACGAACACCCGAGGAGACGAGTTCTTGAGCTAACTCATCATCGTTGGCCATCACGCCAGTGTGATGGTGGCCGAGGGCGATGACGCAGGCGCCGGTCAGCGTGGCGAGGTCGATGACCGCTTGGGGCTTGTAACGCCGCGCGTAGTGCAGCGCGTCGGACAAAATGAGGCGTCCTTCGGCATCGGTATTCAAAATCTCGACGGTGAGACCCGCCGCACTCGTCACGATGTCTCCCGGTTTCGTCGCGCGACCACTCGGCATGTTCTCGCAAGTGGGTACGAGGCCGACCACGTTGAGCGGCAACTGCAACTCGGCCACCACAGACATGGCGCCGATCACGGCGGCAGCACCGGACATGTCGAACTTCATCTCGTCCATGCCCGGCGGATCTTTGAGCGAGATACCACCCGTGTCGAAGGTGATGCCCTTGCCGACGAGAACGATCGGTGCACGCGAGGCGCGCGGACCCTTGTACTCCATCACGATGAATCTCGGCGGCTGATCGCTGCCTGCCGTGACAGACAAGAAGCAGCCCATTTTCTCCGCGCGAATCTCAGACTCTTCAAGGACGCGAACTTTGATGTCCTTGTGACGTCCGCCGAGTTGGCGAGCCTGATCGGCGAGATAGCTCGGGGTGCACACATTGCCCGGCAGATTGGCGAGGTTGCGCATCAGCGCTGCACCATTACCCGAGGCGTCACCATGACGCAGGCCACGGCGCGCGGTCGCCCCGCTCGATGTCCGAATCGGACCAAACTTGACCCGCGCGAGCTCGGGCGCAGGCGGGCGTTTGCCTGATTTCAAATCATTGACGCGGTAGAGCGCCGAATGGGTGATTTCAGCCGCCGAGCGTGCGAAGAGATAATCGTCTAGTTCGCGATTGGCCGGGCGTGTCAGGGCGATCGCCGCGCTCTTACAGCGGGTGCGGGCGAGGGCGCCGACGGCGGCATGCAGGGCCTTGCGCCAGGCTTTTCGGGTGACCTCCGATTTACCTTGGCCGACGAGGAGCAGGCGCGAGGCTTTCATCCGCGGGAAGGCTGGGAGAAGCAGCGTGTCACCGAGGCGACCCGGGAAATCCCCTGACTTCAGGAACTTCGAGAGCTTGCCGGCGGATTGGCGGTCGACGCCGGAGCCCACCGACGACAAGGTGCCCGATTCGTGTACCCCGATGACGAGGCAATCAGTCTGAGTCTGGGCGGCGCTACCGGTGAAAATCTCGAATTGCATGCTGACCTCCGAATGGGTGCGTACCTGCACCACGAACCGCGTGAGTTACCGTAACATTCTATCGTTTTCCCAATCCCGGCGTTCCGGGGAAGCCAGGCCGTGCCCCACATCCTGTCCCGATACATCCTGAAAGAGACTCTCGGTGCCTGGCTGGGAGTCACTGGGGTGCTGCTCGTCATCCTGTTGACCAATCAATTGGCTTCGGTTTTGGCGCGGGCAGCGGAGCAGGGGTTTCCTCGTGGCGTGGTTTTGGAGCTGGTCGGCTTTGGAACCTTGTCCAATCTCGCTGTCCTCCTGCCCATAGGGTTGTTGCTGGGGGTGGTCGTGGCGCTCGGACGCCTTTATCACGACAGTGAAATGACGGCGGTGCTCGCGTGCGGCGTCGATCGTTGGCGCATTCATGCGCCCATCGCCCTGATCGCGCTCGCCGTGGCGATACTCGTCGCCTGGCTCACCCTCATCGGCGCGCCGTCGGCCGCGGCTCGAGTCGAGGCGTTACGTGCGAGCGCGCTTCAAGCCGGAGAGTTTGCGCCGATCACCCCGGGACGATTTCGTAGCTTCGGTGGCGGCTCGGTTGTTCTCTACGCAACCTCAGTGTCGTCTGACGGCACGCTCGAGCGTGTGTTCGTCAAGCGTGTTCGAGAAAGTCGCTACGAGATTGCCGTAGCGGCCCGGGCGCGACACGAAGTGTCCGCCGACGGCGATCTGCATCAGCTCACGTTGTACGAGGGCGAGCGCTATGAGGGCGTACCCGGATCGCGCGAATTTCGAATCGTGCGATTCGCGACGAATGTGATTTCCGTTCGTATCCCGCCGGTGGGCGCGCGATCTGGAGAACTCGACGCGACTCCTACGCTCAGCTTGTTGCGGTCCGATAATCCGGCGCTTCGTGCCGAGCTGCACTGGCGTATGGCGACTCCTCTCATGGTGTTCGTGCTCGCCATGCTCGCAGTGCCCATGTCCCGTCTTCGACCACGGCAAGGGCGCTATGCGCGTGTATGGCTCGCAATCGTCGTGTACTTCATTTACTTCAGTCTTGCCTCGGCGGTAAAGGTCTGGATGGCGAAGGGGCAGATTCCGGCTGTGCTTGGTTTGTGGTGGGTTCATGCCTTCGTCGTTGTGTTAACGCTTTCATTGATTGTGCTCCCTGATCTTCGTGCGCGTCTCCGTCATCAAGATAGGCCGCTCCCCCTGAGGGCGTCATGAACGCTTTTGGCGTACTCGATCGTTATATTTTTCGCAGCGTGCTCATGGGCGTTGGGATGGTGGTGCTGGTGCTGCTATCGCTGGGCGGTCTGTTTTTATTGATCGAACAGCAGGACGATATTGGCGTCGGTCGTTATACAACCCTCGCAGCGCTGCACTTTGTGGCGCTGAATCTTCCTCAACAAGGCTGGGAGTTGCTGCCCATTAGTGCACTGATCGGTGCGCTGATTGGCCTTGGCAATTTGGCTCGAGGTAGCGAGCTGATCGTCCTGCGGACGTCGGGGTTGTCGGTCTGGCGAGTGGCCCGTCCAGTGGCGTTCGCGGGACTGCTCCTGGCTTTTCTTGGGGCACTGATCGGTGAGGTGATCGCACCCCCTCTCGAGCAGTATGCGCGGCAACAAAAAGCCTTTGCCAAAGTTAATGACGTCAGTGTCGCCGGGTCCGGTGACGCATGGGTACGCGACGGCAATCTCCTCGTCAACGTTGAGCGTCAGACGGGAGAATTACAGTTCGGTGGAATGATGGTCTATGAATTGGCGGATGATGGCCGACTGCGCGCGATGGGTCGTGCCGTGAGTGCAAAATCGGGAGGGGCGGGATCATGGTCCCTCGAGCAATATGCCGAAACAAGTTTTGATAATGAACAGATCTCAAGCAGTCGCGCTGCAAGACGAACTCTCGACTCGAATGTCACCGCAGAGTTCTTGGGTATCGCGGCATCATCGCCGTCGCAACTGCCGACGAGGGCGTTGCGGAGTATGATCGTGCACCTCGAAGCGAATTCACTCGATTCGCGCGAGCCTCGGTTCGCATTTTGGTCGAGGATCGCTCGGACTCTTGCGCCGGTATTCGCCGTTTTGCTTGCACTGCCATTCGTCTTCGGATCGCTGCGTGCCAGCGGCGCGGGGGCTCGGGTCGCTCTTGGGCTCATTCTAGGAATCGGATTCTTTCTGATTCAAAGAATGCTCGAGAGTGGTGCGGTCGTATTTGAGGGAAATCCCGCATTGTTCGCCTGGCTGCCCACCGCGTTGATGGGTGCGGCTGCGCTATGGCTCATTCATCGAACTCGATGAGTACGCCACCGCTCGTCAAGCGAACGACGTTGATCGTTCGTGACCTCAGCCGGTCAATCGCGTTTTACCGCGATGTCCTCGGTCTCTCAATTTGGTATGACGATAAAATCATGCTCTCCGGAGTCGGTCTTGCTGCAGGATCAAAAGGGGACACGACGCGGCTCGTCATCATGAAGTCGGAGGATCCCGTGATCGGCATGATCGGCTTGCTCGAGTTTATCGAGCCGCGGCTGCCCGAACCGACGGCTCGAACGAAACTCGGCATCGGCGATACCGTGTTCGTCATGCAAGGTAGCGATGTCGATGTCGTCCATCAGCGTGCAGTCGCCTTCGGCGCCCGTATTCATGCGGCACCCCACCGATTCGAGGTTCGCGGCGCTGACGGGAGGATGATCGCGATGACGTCACTCTCGCTGTGGGATCCGGATGATTTTTTCATTGAGTACAACGAGCGACACGAGTAGAGCGAGCGGGGATGCGATGAATACGACGTCAGACAAGGCGAACAACGCCCTGGTTTGGGATCTTCCCGTCAGGATCATTCACTGGTCTTTACTCGTATCGGTCATCGGATCGTGGCTGACGCGTGAACTCGAAGGCGACTGGTTCGTTTGGCATATTCGGTTCGGTTATGCTGTGATCGTGCTGGTGGTCACTCGGATACTTTGGGGCTTTTTGGGTACGCGACATGCGCGCTTCTCGCAATTCGTGCGCGGACCTAAGACGATCATCGACTATCTTCGGGGGGGCGAGGCGAAATCGGTCGGACACAATCCGCTCGGTGCGCTAATGATTCTCGCGATGTTGGGCATGCTACTCACGCAGGCCATCACCGGACTATTCGCCAATGACCAAGTATTCGAAACGGGCCCTCTGTTTGGGTACGTCACCATTGAGACCAGCGACCGTCTCACGACGCTGCATAAGCAACTGTTCGATTGGATTGTGGCCGCCGTCGCGATCCATGTCGCGGCGGCGCTCTTTTATCTTTGGGTTCGAAAAGAGAATCTGATTCTGCCCATGATCACAGGTCGAAAATCAGAAGAAAACTGCCCAGAAAATGCGCGCATTTCGAGCTCGAGGCTCGGCGTTGCAATCATCCTGGCGTTGCTCGTCGGGGCGGCGCTCGCCTGGATGATTCGTTCAGCACCCGAGGCATCGCTCTACGTGTTTTGACACGATCGAGCGATACCTCAGGTTTCGATCTTATTTCTTTCCGCCGAGCTCGCGCAGCAGATCGTCCGCGCGGTACACCTTGGAGAGCGCTTCTTTCATGATCGCCGGATGAACGGCGATGGAGCGGTTCTTGGCCGTATCGAACCAATAGGCGCCCGAGATCGAGTGGATGTTGCCGTCGAACATTAGTCCGACCACCTCTCCCCGAGCATTGAGCAAGGCACTGCCCGAGTTACCACCCACGATGTCGTTGTTGGTCGATAGATTGACCGGTGTCGAAAGATCGAGGGACCCCTTCACTTGTTGCCAGCTGTCGGGAATGCGGAAGGGCGGCTGACCGGTGGCGCGTTCGAAGGCGGTCGACAGTCGCGTGAAAGGTTCGACGGGGCGGCCTTTCTCAACCCAGCCTTGCACCGTGCCGTAATTCAGGCGCAGCGTGAAGGTCGCATCGGGGTAGACGTTCGTGCCATACAGCTTGAATCGAGCACGCGCGATTTTCTCTTCCGCGACACTGATTGGCGCTTCGATTTCGTCTTCATATTGCTTGCGAAGCACGCGAGCTTGAGGGTCGATGCTGCGAGCGAGCTGAATGAAGGGATCGGTCGAGGCGGCGATTGCTGCCGTGCCGCCGTTCCACAAGGCCAATCGTACTTCGGGGTCGCCGAGCTTCGTGCCCGTTACCAAAGACTGCGCCAAGGTATCGGGTGAGTCTTTTGCGAGCAAGCTGCGTACGTTGGGGTGATCGGGGCCCAGCCACTCGCGCATGCGCTCGAGACCAAAAGATAGCGTCAACTTTTCGAGCTCGGGATAGATTGGCACGGGCGCCGCGAGTTGCTGACGAATTCGGGGCAAAGACGCGTCGGTAAACTCTCGTAACCGCTCGGTGTTGGGCTTCTCTCGCTCGGCGGCGCCACGCACGAGCGTGCGAGCGAGCCGGAAATAGCGACTATTGAAACCCGCAGCACCCTCGAGGTAAGTCAGTTCCGTATCGAGGTTTCGCGCCATCGCGTTCGCTCGCTCGATATCAGCCCACGGATCACCCATCGAGGAGAATTCACGGTCGGCGCGAACTCTAGCTCGTAGCTCGGCCTCCTCACGACGCTTCTGCGCCATCATGTTTTCATCGAGTAGCGCGTCGAGCTGCTTACGGCGTACCTTGATTCCGTTCTCGAGACCGGTGAGGGGGTCTTCGACGATGCGTCGGGCGTCATCACTCATCTTCGAAAACTGGATGTAACGCCCGCGCAGTTCGTTGCTACGCAGCAGCGAGGGCGGCAGATCGACCTCTCGCAACTGCTGCAACTGGGCAACGGTGAGTAGTCGATCGGTTGAGCCCGGGTGTCCCGACACAAGCACAAACTCGCCGGCCTTCGGGCCTTCAAAGTTCACCTTCAAGTGACGGATCGGTCTGACCGGCTTGCCATTCTCGTAGGCGCGTAGCAGCGCCATATCGAGACACCAGCGCGGAAACTGGAAGTTATCCGGATCTCCACCAAACGCTGCAATGCCCGCTTCAGGCGCGAAGACGAGACGGATGTCCGTGTAGCGCTTGTACTGGTAGATGAAATACTGGCCGCCGTTGTAGAGCGCAACGCTCTGGCACTTGTTGCCCGTCGTTTTCTCACAAGTTTGCTCAAGCTCCGTCAGCGCTTTCTTCCGAGCATCGTTGGCAGCGCGATCATCCAAGCCTCGCGTGGCCGCGTCGATCTTGCTCGTGACGTTGTCCATGGCGACGAGCACGTCGGCCAATTGCGTCGGGCACTTGATCTCGGTTGATTTACCTCGCGCGACGAAGCCTTCATCGAGGAGGCTTCGATCCTTAGACGAGTTCTCGGCGAGACAGGCTGCGATGCAGTGGTGATTCGTCAGGATCAGTCCCTCATCCGAGACGAACGAGGCAGTACATCCCGCGAGGCGAACAGTCGACTCGCGCACTCGATCGAGCCACGGACCGTCGATGCGAACTCCATACGTTTTTTCTACGGAAGCGGACGGAAAGTTATCGAAGGTCCACATCCCCTCATCGGCGACTGCAGCGCTGCAGGTGAGGATCGTTGCTAAGAGTGAGGCGAGAACGCGTTTCATCGGTCACAACTCCGGAATCTTGCTGAAGTCCGGTCATTAAATCACAGCGCAGTCATTTCTGGCGGACGTCCGGGTTTACGCCGTGCAGGGCGCATTTCTGCGGCGGTATCGCGATTCACAGGCAGACCGCACAGAGGCGGCTACGGTCGAATGCGCGAGCCGACATTTCGTCGGTGCCCCCGAGGGAGGTTCCAAACATACTCACTTACCACACACGCCGGCGGCGTATCGTCGGCCAGGGAATGACCGAGTACATCATCGTCGTGGCACTGATCGCGGTCGCGACCATCGGTGTGTACTCGGCCTTCGGCGATGTCGTCCGCGGTCGAACGTCGATCGCCGCCGTCGCGCTATCCATAACGGACTCTACCCCTCGAGTATCGACAGACGCTCGAGATCTTCAGGTGTATCGATATCGTGAGCGGCGCTCGGCATCGGCACGCGTAACACTTGCGAAGATGATCGAAGTAGGGCGCTTGCCCCACGATCGCCGCGGAGAGCCTTCACGGATGCAAACCAAGCTCTCGGTAGGACGCACGGGGCGCCGATGAGAGCGGTGCCGTCGTCACCGGCATACTCTGCCGCAGCGGCCCAGGTCGGCGCTTTCTCCCAGGCGCTGACCAATCGATGTAAATCGTCAACGGTCACCAACGGTTGATCGACGAGGGTGATGAGCACCCCCCGGGCGGCATCAGGCGTGCGCGTGACGCCATCTCGAAGACTGGCCGCGTGGCCCAAGTTCCAGTCTTCACGTCGGATGATTTGAGCCGGCGCGAGATCCGTGACCGAGAGTAGGTCGTCGGCATGCGCTCCGACGACCACAGCGAACCCCTCGCCGACGACTGCGCGAACACGTTCAACAGCGAGCTCAATGAGCGTCCTGCCCTTGAAATCGGCGAGTGCCTTGGGTGAGCCGAAACGGCGAGATCCGCCGGCCGCGAGCACCAGAGCGAAAGGCGCGGTCATCTCCGCGCCTCGATGAGCTCAACCGCCTCCAGCAGCCTGCAGCGTGGCCTGCGAGGACGAGGACTTGGCAGGCAGTCGCGGCGCTTCGTCGAGCACCCAAGTGTTCGTGTCTCGACGTGCCGGGCAGGGGATGGCGAACACGACGTCACCCTTTGCGCGAGCCGCCTTCAGCGTCTCGACGTCGAGCTTCCAGCCGCGCGCTTCGAACTCGTCGAGTTTGTCGCGATACTGAAGGATGACTTTGTCCGCGGGCATCATGAGTTCTTTGGCACGCGACGGCGGTGTCAGGGTAGGTCGGACGTTGTTCATGACCTTGATGTCTTGTGAGGCGATGAACATATTGCGTTCATTGATTTTCTTGTCGAGCCACGCATTAATTTTCGGCTTGATGTACTTTCCGATGAAACCCATCTTGCTTCGTTTGAAGAAGCCGATGTTTCTTTGGTTGAGCAGGAAGACACGCGTGCGATTTTCGTCGATCGGCGCCTCGAACATGTATTGATGCATCGCCGTCTTGGGCGAAAAGTTGATGTAGGTCCACATGTGGTTTGGACCGTAAGTGCCTGAACCCGCCTCCATCTTGCCGCCTTCCTTACGGAATTGACGCATGATGGGGTTTTTGAGTGGCGGCGCATCAAAGGTCGACAAGAACCCATAGCCCCACGGATTGTTTTGATGGGGGCGCAGCTCCGTCATCAAATAAGTATCTTCGCGCTCTCCCTGGTACCCGTGTGTCGGGTGAACATATTCGTTGTGTGCAGGGTCGAGGCCATTCTCGATTGAACGCTCGTAGTGGTAATTGATGTCGAACGTGACGAGGGTCGCGCGCCACTCATCGGTGCCGTGCTCGTCAACGGGCATGATGGGCGGGCGCTGCTCTTCGGGAAGGTCACCGAGAAACGCGAAGACGATGCCGTACTTTTCTTGAACGGGGTAGGCGTCGACGCGCGCACGCGGAGGCGGCTTCGTCGCCTTGCCGATGGAGGGGATGCGTGTGCACACGCCATCTCGATTGAAGCGCCAGCCGTGGTAGGGGCATTGGACGGTGCCATCGTCTTTGCACTTTCCGCCCGAGAGCGAGGCGCCCCGATGAATGCAGGTGTCGGCAAGAACCGCCGGCTTGCCGTCGCCGTCGCGGAACACCACGAAATCGTGCGAAAGAATGCGAACCTTTTGCGGCGTGGTGCCGAGGTCTTCGGCGCGAACGACGGGATACCAAAAATTGATGAACATCGAATTGACCTCCCTGCCAACCAGGAACGCTGAAATCCGCGCCCTTGTACGATAGTCCAGGGACGGAGCGTAGTACGGGAAGTCCGAAGCGTCCACTGGTTGGATGGGTGCCGGGGAGGGCCGGCGCGGTGTATGTTTCGGGCTACCACGAACGAGTTGGAGAGGGAGTTCGTCATGTCCGAGGCTGTTACGACTGAAACCACGAGTCTGCCCGCGCGTCGACCGTTCGAGGGTCGCGAAGAGGAGCTGGGTAAGGCCATTGGCTTAGCCATCCGGACCCTCAAAGATGCGATGCCGTATCAGCACGAGATGAATGATGCGCTCGTGAAGATGCATCTGAACTCGGTGCAGTTCGCCAAGAACGCCGGTCTGAGCCAACAGTACGTCGAGCACGACGTGCGGAGTATGACGCCAACGCTGCGGCGGATTCGCGCGGAAATGGCGGCGAAGGGCGATCCCGAGCTCGCACTGTCTGGCGTGTTTGACCGCACCAGCGCGTTCTATCAGCTGTGTCTCGACCTCGAGGAATCTCCCGGGCTGCGTCGATTCACGTTCCCGTTTTCGACGGTCCTCGCCATCTCTCGGAAGATCGGTCAGTTCGATATGACGGATGCCGAGGTACACGACATTTGGTTGCGACCGAGGCTCATGGGTTATGCCCAAGAGTTGGGTGTTCGATTCGAGGTCTCGGATATCGATGCCTGGAATAAGGTGACCGTACGCTTGATTAAATGATGGTCATTTTGTCCGCTAGGTGGAGTGGGTTAGGCGGGAGCGATCCAAAAATTTTCCGCGTAGTGGTAGATACTAGTCTTAGCGGCGGAAACACGCCGCAGGGTCCGGGAGTTTGTTGTGGCGTTAGCGCAACGGGCGATCCGGCTAAGAAGTCGTCCTCGGGGGTCGAAATGAAACATCTGAAGAAGGTTCTTCACAGCCTTTGGGCTATTCCGTTGTCGATGGGAGTCGGTGCTTCTGCGCACGCGCAGGCGCCCGCACCGGATGAGGCGGTTGCGCTCGAAGAAATCGTGGTGACCGCGCGTAAGCGCGAGGAAAATCTCCTCGTCGTTCCTCTGGCCATCACCGCCGTGACTGCCGCTCAGCTCGAGCGTCAGGGTGTGAAGGATGTCACCGGTCTCATCGATCGAGACCCGAGTTTGAGTTTTGACACGGGCCTCGTTCCGTACGACACCCGAATCGTGATCCGCGGCCTCTCGCCGACGCGCGGTCGTCCAAACGTGGCGACCCTCGTCGACGGTGTCGACGTGTCGAGCGAATCCATCGGTGTCGCCGGCGGCTCGCTGCTCATCAGCCCCCGACTGCTCGATATCGCTCAGGTGGAAATCGTTAAGGGTCCGCAGAGCGCGCTCTTCGGGCGCAGCGCGTTCGCGGGTGCTATCTCCTACACCACGCAAGATCCCACGAGCGAGCCGACTCGCAATGTCTCGATGGACCTCAGCAGTGAGGGGCAATACGAAGTCAAAGGCGGGATGTCCGGTCCATTAACCGATACGCTCGGTTATCGGCTCGGCGTTTATGCCTTCACGGACGACGGTTATTACTTCAACCGCGTGACGCAGCAGTCGACCGGTGGTGGAGAGGGTCGCGGTGCGGCGCTCTCCCTGAAATGGGAACCCAGCGACAATTACGGCGCCAAGTTCCGCGCCGAATTCACTAACGACGAGTTCGATCCATCGTCTCAGGCTGCGCTTGCGTTCAATTCTCGTAACGCGGTTCCGGGCAATGCCTCGATCTGTAACGTGGGTACCAATGCCGCGGGCGGCTTGGCGCCGGTCGGCTTCGTCATCGATGCGAGCTGCGCCGCCAACCAGACGGGCGCGCCGGGTCCGGCGCCCACCGGTTTGGTCGCGAGCCAATTTGCGCTCGGACTTAACGCTTTCCGCGATCTCGAGAGGCTCACGGGTAACCGGGGTGTCTTCGACGACATGACGATCCCGGCTTTCACGGGGTCCATCGGTAGTGCGAAGGGCTTGCAGCCCTCGTTTAACCGAAACTCGACCCGTGCCGTCGCAGGTAGCACGGCTCCGGATTTCCCGGGCAGTGATCGATCGGTTCGTCGTGTTTCGTTGGTTCAGCACTTCGACACGTCGTTTGGTCGTTTCAGTTCGCTGACCGGCTACACGAACGCGGACGTTGACGTGTTGTTCGACATCGACAAGACGAGCTTCCTGCCGATTCAGCAGACGCTCGAGACCTACACGAGCACGCGCCAGTTCAGTCAAGAAGTTCGCTTTACTTCGGATTTCGAAGGCCCGCTGAATTTCTTTGCGGGTGTGCAGTTTTGGACCGAGAGCGTCGAGCAGAGAGAGCGTAACCTCACGGTGATTGGCGAGGGCACGCTCTGCTTTGCATTCGATCCGCCCAACCCGGCTGCGGGTCCCGGCGTCACGGTGGGCACGGCGACGATCCAGACGCCGCCCGGCCCGGTATCACTCGGTCCTGGTGTATCGCTCAATATTCCTTTGAACAGTTGCACCAGCCCGACGGGTGGCTTCACCTCGGTGGACGTGTCGCCGTACATGGCGTCGGTTTACGGGGCCCGCGAGCCGACGTTGACCACGCGCGATATCGATCACAAGTCGTTTTACGTCGACGTCGAATGGGACATCACCGATTCGTTGCGTTTGATCGGTGAGGCCCGCTGGGTCGAGGAAGTGAACGACGTGTCCTCGGGCTTCACGGACGGTTCCAACGGCCCGGGCACCATCGTGCTTTGCGGTTCGAATGGTCCGTGCCGTGATGGCGCTGGCGTACCGTCGCCCGGCTTCCCGCCGGTGGTCGCCGCGCGCGGATTCAACCCGCCGGATGTCACGCGTCAGATCGTGTATCCGACCCTCAAAGAGGACTACATCACGCCGAAGGGCACGCTCCAGTGGACGCCGAGTGATGACGTCAATATCTATGCGTCGTACGCGCAGGCACGTAAGCCCGGTGGTTACTCGACGGTCACGCTCTCGGGCACGGGCGCGCCGGCCAGCGGCGACGATGTGTACTTCGCGGCAGAAAAACTGAAGGTCTATGAAATCGGTGCGAAGTGGCGTTCGCCCTCGGGCAACGTCCGCGTCGAGGCATCGGCGTTCCGTACCGACTTCACCGACAAGCAGGTGGGTACGCAGATCCTGGTGGGTAACACCATCAGCAACCGCGTCACCAACGCCGGCAAGGCGCTGCTCGAGGGTGTCGAGCTCGGTATGCAGTGGCGTCCGAGCGAGAACTGGTTGGTGGCAGCCGGTCTCACGTACTTCTCGACCTACAAGTACACCAACTACAAGACGACCTCGACGGGTGCGGGTGAAATCGCGCGCGTCGGCAATTGCGTGGTGGGCTATCTAGATGGTTCGAATTTCGTCCCGTTGACGAACAACACCGTACCCTTTGCGGCGGGCAGCACGACGGCGTTCCGCTCGCTGACCTGTCAGCTCGATCGTACGGGTAAGTTCATCGAAGATACGCCGGAGCTCGCGATGGCGATGTCGATCGGTTATCGCCGACCGATGGGCGACTCGGGCATGGATCTCGTCGTCGACCTCGATGCCAACTGGGAAGGCGAGCGATTCATCGAGGACGACAACAAGCAGTGGCTCGACAGCTACTGGCTTGCGAACTTGCGCGTGGGCGTTGATGCCGACAAGTGGTCCGCGGTGCTGTTCGTCGACAACGTGGCGGATGATCGTACGGTTCGATCGGCAGGCTCTGGCCCGGCGATCTATGCGTCCGACTTCCGATTCGGGTTCTTCAATTATTTCCCGCCGGGCTCACCTGCGCCGACGGGCACACGATTGGTTCCCGCGCCGAGCATCCCGACGACGGTATTCGCGAACCTTCCGAGCCCGCGCGTGATTGGCCTGCGTATGGCGTACAAGTTCTAAGCCACGGCAGGACGCACTCGCGTTCAACCTCAAGCGGGGCCGCCCATCACACGGTGGGCAGCCCCGTTCCTTTTTGAGAGCTCCCCTCTCGCCGTCTATCGTGCAGCGAGGCGTTAATCGGTGGCGAGGATCACGAATGATCGATACGGGTAATGCTGCGGTGTCTCGTCGGCAATGGCTGGGATCGCTGGCCTTGGGCGTCGTCGCGGCAGGATCATCTCTGTCGCTCCCGGAGGCCGATACGGCGACCCGTCGGGACTTGCCGGATCTTGCAGATCCTGAGGTCAGTCTCAGGAACATCGTTCGCATGCAAGGCAGCCTGCTCGAGCAGGACGTACCCTGGTGGTTTACGGGCATGATCTTCGCGGTCCGAGGTGACAACGAAACCCCGCGTCCGCTCGTGCGCTTCGAGGGTATGGAGATTTATTGGTTCACGCATCGACCGAACGGATACCAACTCGGCGGTCATACGGTTACGTTCTTCAGAGATATCGAGACGAACGAATACCTGCGCGAGTTTCGAAACCCTTGGACGGGTCGGCTCGATGAAGTGAAGCCTGCGGTACAGGGCGGCAACCTTGGCTTCAGTTACAGCAAAGAAGGTATTTGGCCGGTCCGTCTCGATGGGACGCCCATAAGCGAACCGCGTCGGGCGCCTCTGAAGTTGCAATGGCACTCGATCGGAGATCACGTTTGGTTGCAGCACCAGACGATCTATCCGCCCGGCATGCCGCCCATGCATGGTCAGCGACAAAGTTTGTTCGCACGACGGCAGGACTTTCTCGACTCACGACTGTCTGCGCTTCCGACGACGTTCTCGTCGACGGTATTCATGGGTTGGCTCAAATGGATGAACATGACAGGCGAACCGGGTCATGTGATCTGGCATGCCTCCGGGGCGAAGTTACGCAGCCTCGACGAATTGCCGCGCGAGTATCGAGAGCGAGCCGAGCGGGAGTATCCCGAACGCATGACGGCCAAGCCACGATGATTTTTTTTAGGGGGTTCAGATGAAAGGGTCCACGATGAGTGCCGCGCTGGTTTCGGTCATTCTCGGTACGGCTGTGGCAGTCACCGCATCCGCGTCGGGGAAGACGCCGATTCGGTTCAAGGATGAGACGGCCGCGCGCGGTGTGACCGATCTCGCCGTCAATTCGACGGGCCCGACGTTCGGGGACTACGACGGGGATGGTGACCTCGATATCTTCGTGCCGGTCGAGGATCTTGCCTCCGGGTTGGCCGACCGGCTCTTCGAGAACGACGGACGCGGTATCTTCAAGGATGTTGCGGCTGCGAAGGGCGTGCAGAATCTGGGCAGCTACAGCCGTGGCGCCGTGTTCTGTGATCTCGACAACGACGGCGATCTCGACCTGCTGTCGGTGAATATGCCGCCCGGGCAGGCTCGTCAGCGGCACGTGCCGACGACGTTGTACAAAAACGAGCTGCGAGAAACAGGGGAAGCGCGCTTCACGGATGTGACGCGATCGGCCGGTCTCATGCGCGCCGGGAACGAGAACGATCAAAAGATCGGGGGCATCGGCGATACGGGCGGCGGCGGCGGTTGCGCCGATTACGATCGTGACGGTGATCTCGATCTATTCATCAAGAACGCGGATGGAGACGTCGATAACGCGCTGTTCAGGAACGAGGGCGGATGGAAGTTCACGGATGTCACCGTGAGCGCGGGGGTGGCTTTGCAATCGAAGCTCAAAGATTCCAATGCGCAGGGCTCGCCCAACTGGATCGATTTCGATCAGGACGGCTGGATCGACTTACTCGTGACCCACGAGCGAGAGATCAAAGTGCTGCTACGTAATCTCGGTAACGGTCGGTTCGAGGATGTCACGCGCGCTCGCAGGCCGCCGAACGCGTTGCCGTTTCTGAATCCGGGTTACGCGCAGGGCGCCTGTATCGCCGATTTTGATCATGATGGCGACATGGACGTTTTCCTACCGACGGCCGATCAGGCAGGACGGATGATCGCCAATCGACTCAAAGAAACCGGCACGCTGTCTTTTCAGGATGTGACGACGAAGTCGGGCGCTGGAGTCATTCGTGGCACTCGCGGCTGTGTGGCGGCCGACTTTGATAACGACGGCCACGTTGATCTCTATCTCAACAACGGTGGACCGTCGAACGTGCTGATCAATGACGTGATCGCCGACTTTCCGCCGTTCGTGACGTTCTATATCGCCTGGGAGCCAGCGGAGAACACCTTGCTGCGCAATCGGGGTGACGGCAGCTTCGAGGAGGTCACCCGCGGTTCGGGTGCGGAAGGTCTCGGCATCGGGTCGGGTGTGGGTGCCGCCGACCTCAACGACGACGGGTTCGTCGATCTTTTCGTCACGAACCGAACTTACTACGCCATGGGTAAGCAGGTGAGCCCAGTGGCCGGTCAAAATCGCCTCTTCATCAATCGCGGCAACGGGAACGCTTGGATCAAGCTGCGATTGCAGGGCACCCGTAGTAATCGGGATGCGTTCGGGGCGCGCATCAAGCTGGTATCGGGTGATCTCGAGCAATACCACGAGGTGCAGAGTGCGCACGGCTACAACTCAACGAATGATCCGACGCTCACCTTCGGTCTCGGCGCTCGAAAGTCTGTCGATCGAGTGGAGATCCTCTGGCCCTCGGGGACGAAGCAGGTGATCGAAGGCCCAGCCATCAAGCGCACTCACGTGATCGTGGAGCCCGCCTCGTGATTCAAGGTCAGATGCTGATCGACGGCGAGATGACGCTCGGTAAGGGTGGGGCAGCAGGTCTCTGGATCGATTCGCATGATCCTGCGACCTTGGAGCCGATTGGTCGAGTGCCTGCGGCGACCGCCCACGACGTTGACCGGGCGGTTCGTGCGGCGGCGAAGGCGCAGATCGAGTGGGCGGCTCGCTCGGTCTGGGAGCGCGCGGCGGCGCTCAGGGCGCTGGCTTCGGCCATTCGCGCGCGAGGCCCCGAGATCTTGAACCTCGAGGCTCGCGATACCGGGAACACCATCGGCAAACTACAGGCCGATGTCCAAATCGCGGCGGGCTATCTCGAGTATTTTGCAGGACTCGCGTCCGAGCTGAAGGGTGAGACGATTCCAGCGACGGCTAAGGGCCTGCATCTCACGCTGCGCGAGCCCTACGGTGTCGTCGCTCGGATCGTACCGTTCAATCATCCGTTCATGTTTGCGGCAGCGCATCTCGCAGCGCCGCTGATGGCCGGAAACGCGGTCGTCGTCAAAACTCCAGAAACGAGTCCTCTGACGGGTTCGATGTTGGGCGAGCTTTGTCAGGCGGTTCTGCCGGCGGGGCTCGTGAATATTCTTCATGGTCATGGCATGCCCGCGGGCGATGCGTTGGTGCGCCATCCGCTCGTTCGGCGTATCGGGTTCACGGGGTCCGTCGCGACCGGGCTCGCCATCCAGCGCGCCGCAGCCGAGAGTGGCGTCAAACACGTCACGCTGGAGCTGGGCGGCAAAAATCCGTTCATCGTGTTTCCCGATGCGGATCTCGATCGCATCGTTGAGATGGCGGTTGCGGGAATGAATTTCTCCTGGGCAGGGCAATCCTGCGGTTCGACGAGTCGACTCGTCCTGCACGAATCGATTCACGACGTCGTCGTCGAACGTGTCGCGGCTCGGTTCGCAGCGCTGAAGCTCGGGAGTCCGCTCGATCCGACGTCGGAGATGGGTCCCGTCAACTCAGCGCGGCATCGAGACCGCATCATGGCGCTCATCGACTCGGCGCGCGCCGAGGGTGCGAGATTAGTGACGGGCGGCGGTCGTCCTCGGGGCGACTCATTCGCCCGAGGCTATTGGGTAGAGCCAACTTTGTTTGCCGACGTGACGCCGGCCATGCGGATCGCTCAAGAAGAAGTGTTTGGTCCGGTCGTATGCACGCAGCGATTTCGCTCGGAAGAGGAAGCGGTGGCGATCGCCAACGGCACGGACTTCGGTCTGACAGCGGCCGTGTGGACGCGAGATCTTCCGCTCGCGTTACGGATGGTTCGTGCGGTGCAAGCGGGCACGGTCTGGATCAACACGGCGGGTCAGCACTTCGTCGGAACGCCCTTCGGCGGCTGGAAAGACAGCGGACTCGGAGGCGAAGAGTGCCTCGAGGAGTTATTCAGTTACTCGCAGGTCAAGACTGTCCACGTGTTCCCTTGAACGCTCGCCAGAGGAGCCAAGCGGCGATCGGGTTGGCGATCAGCGACGTCAAGGAAAGTGACCAGCCGACCTTTTGTTCATCCGCGAAGACATAGTCGGTGGTGAAACCGACCAGAAAGGGCCCGAGCGTAGCGCCGACGAGTACCAAAGAAAACTGATACATCGCACCGAACTGCGCGCGCATGGCTTCGGGCGTGATCGATTGAACGTAAGCGCCGGCAGGGCCTGTTGCTGCGGAGCCAAAGAAAAACATCAGGAAGATCAGGGCGGCATGCGACAGCATAGTCGGCATCAAGGGCGCGATGATGCCTGGCAACACGAGCCCGATGCCGCAACCGAAGAGCACGCGTAGCTTCGCGTGTGCGTCGCCGCGAGACTCAAGGTGATCGGAGAGCCATCCTCCCGAGAAAGCGCCAAGCAGCCCGCCAACCAGCGCAACGGTACCGATGACGATGGCGGCTTCGGGAATGGTTGCTCCGTACTGGCGTTGGTAGAGCGCGGGAGTCCATGTCATGACGGCGAAAGCGGTGACGGAGGTGGTGCCGTACCCCGCAAAGACATACCCGTAGCGGGGCAGGTTTTGACGAAAGTGGGCCCAGACCTCTGCAACGGATGAGCGAGTAAAGCCGGCGGGACGAGGGGGCTCTTTGACAAACAGCATCAACACGGCGACCGGTAGTCCGATCGCACCGACGAGCACCATAACGAGTCGCCAACCGCCGAGTTCACCGAGCACGGGTAGCGTGATCGGACCTTGAGCAAAGACCCAGCCGATCATGGCACCCCCAAGCAGGAACGCCATCCCCGTGCCTGCGGTGACGCCTGCGCTGAAGATGCCGATCGCGAGCGCGAGTCGCTGTGGCGGAAAATATCCGGCCAGCATTGAATAGGCCGAGGGAGACAGGGTCGCCTCACCTACGCCCACACCTACCCGGTAAAAGAATAGCTGCGCGTACGAGCGCGCCGTACCGGCCAGCGAGGTCATGAGACACCAGAGCGTGATGCCGGAAGTGATGATCCACTTTCGGCTGTATCGATCGGCCCAGCGTGCGATGACGAGGCCCATGCCGCAATAGAAAATCGCGAAGGCTGCGCCTGCGAGCAAGGCAAAGGCCGTATCCGAGATTCCGAGATCTGCTTTGATGGGTTGCACCAGCAGGGACAGGATCAACCGGTCGATGAACGAGACGCAGTTGGCGAGGGCGAGGACACCGACCACAAACCACGCGTAGAGGGGTTGGAATGGAGTTCGGTTGCCGGGTGCGACTCCGGGTGCGCTCGAAGTGGTCAAGCTGTTGGCCGCCTGTTTGAAAGATCTCCGCGCCGGAGTATATCTGCCGGGTGTGGCGCGGTGCGTCGGCGTCGGAGGGGGTGTTCATGCGGTGGCTCAGATGGATCGTGAAGGGGCTTTTGGGGTTGGTCACGGTGACCGTCGTGCTGCTTGCCATAGGAGTTATGGTCTATCGAGATACCCCCGCGCCTGAGGTGGAGTCGAAATGGGCGACGCCCCCGTCGCAATTCGTCGAGATCGACGGCGTTCGTATGCACTATCGGGATGAGGGTGAGGGGCCGGCCGTCGTCCTATTGCACGCCAACTACTCGAGTCTCTTCATGTGGGAGCCTTGGGTCGCGGCGCTCCGAGATCGCTACCGGGTCATTCGTCTCGACTTGCCGGCTCATGGCCTGACCGGACCGGAACCGAGCGGCAACTACACCCTCGAGCGCATCCAGCAGCTCTTCGAGAAATTCGTCGACGAAAAGGACCTGGGGCGTTTCACCGTGGTCGGAACGTCGATCGGCGGAACAGTCGCCATGCGATATACAGCGGACCATCCCGATCGAATCGAGCGATTGGTCTTGATTAGCCCGGGGTCGCTCGAGCCGCGTGTCAGGGGTCGGACGACTCCGGCCAACGTCCCCAAGGCCGCAGATCTTCTCGGGTACATCCTGCCGAAATCTTTTACGCGGTTCATGCTGACTAACGACTATGGTGATCCCGAGCGTGTGACCGAGGCGGTCGTGGATGAGTGGTATGAAATGTGGATGCGCGAGGGGAATCGCCTCGCGATGCTCAACCTGCTTCGGCAGTACGTCTCAGGCGGCGTGGAAGACAAGATTCGTGCTGTGAGCGTGCCGGTGCTGCTGATCTGGGGCGAAAAGAACAAGCGGGTTCCCCTTGGACTTGCGTACGAGACCAAAGAGCTGCTTGTTAACTCACCCGAGGTGCGACTCGAAGTCTTGCCGGGGATTGGTCACATGCTCGTACAAGAGGCGCCCGAGGCTAGTTCGCAGTTGATCCGTCGCTATCTCGATGACGTGTCGACGCCGGTGGTGACGACAAACTAATCAGCGCACGGGCGTCGCTTGGGTGTCCGTCAAAACCGAGGCGGGCGTTTTTCTAGAAACGCTTGCGCGCCTTCGAGGAATTCCGGTGATGAGAAGCTCTCGTCGTAGTAGCGCTTCGACTCCGGGGTTTCGGCGTGAACGCCATCCGAGATCATGTTGATCACCGCTTTGGCGGCTCGCACTGAGTTGCCGGCATTGCCGGCGATTTCTCTGGCGAGGGAGAGGGCTCGGTCCTCGAGCGTATCGGAAGGAACGATTTCATTGATCATCCCGAGCCCGAGGGCTTCTTCGGCGTTGACTCGTCGACCTGTGAACAGAATTTCTTTGGCGCGTGACGGGCCGACGAGGTCATACAGACGTTTGGTATCGGCGAGGCTATAGGCGAGGCCGAGTTTCGCTGGCGGAATAGCGAAAAACGCGTCGAGGGTCGCGAGCCGCAAGTCGCAGGCGAGCGCGAGACCGCAGCCGCCTCCCGTACATGCCCCTCGAATGACGGCGAGGGTCGGGATGGGAAGCCGTTCCCAGGCGGCCTGGGCGTCGAGTACCGCTTGTTGCATCCGTTTCATGGCCGACGGGTTCGTGAGGCCATCCCGCATTTCGGCGATGTCGGCGCCAGCGCTGAAGGCCGCACCGCCGGCGCCGGTGATGAGGGCCACCTTGATCGACGGTGCGGAGGCGAGTCGCGCCGCGATCTCGAGTAAGCCTTGCCACATCTGGCTCGAGATGGCGTTGCGGCGGTCGGGCCGGTTAATCGTGATACGCGCAACCGGTGGGTGGATGTCCGTCAAAAGCTCAGTCATGCCATCATGTTAACAGTCGGCCAAAACGACACCAAAAGGGGGATCAAGATCAATGGGCACGTACTCCGATTTACGAGGCAAGGTAGCGATTGTGACGGGCTCTGGGCGGCCTAAGGGCCTCGGTGAGGCGATGGTGAAACGACTCGCGGCTGAGGGCTGCAAGGTCGTGGTGAGCGATCTGGGTGCGCCGCAGGGCGAAGCCATGCCCGCCTCGGCCATCGGTTCGACGTCCGAGATGGAAAAGATCGTCGCCGATATTCGTGAGGCCGGGGGCGAGGCCATCGGCCTTACCTGCAACGTCCTGGTGGAGGCGGAGGTCGAGAGTTTGGTCACTCGTACGGTCGAGCACTATGGACGCCTCGACATCATGGTGAACAACGCCGGTATCGGTTATCTCATGAAGCGAATCGTCGAGATGAGCCAGGCGGAGTGGGATGCCGTACTCGGCGTCAATCTGCGCGGCGTGTTCTTCGGCATCAAACACGCCGCAATCCAGATGCTGAAACAAAATCAAGGTGGTCGAATCATCAACATCGGTAGCCAGGCGTCGAAGTCCGGCTTTCCTTTCGCGTCGGCGTACACGGCCTCGAAACATGGACTCGTGGGCCTCACGCGCAGCGCCGCCGTCGAGTTTGGTTCCGCAGGAATCACCGTCAATACGATCTGTCCGAACCATGTCACGACTGGGCTCGGCGCATGGCAGAACCAGTTCTTCAGTGCCGCGACGGGTCGGAGTCACGAGAAATATCTCGCCGACATGAAAGCGCGAATTCCGCTCCGGCGGCCGGGTCTGCAGGAAGACATCGCCAAGGCCTGCGCGTTTTTGGCCTCCGATCAAGCGACGTACATCACCGGCGAGGCAATGAACGTTTCGGGCGGCGAGGAGTATCACTGATGGGTGAAGCATGGCCGTCGGGCGCGCGATTGGCGTTGTCGCTGGTCGTCAACGTCGAGGAAGGTGCCGAGTTCAATATCGTCGATGGCGATCGGGGGCCGGAGCCCGTAGACGAGCTGGGCATCACACTCAAAAAACCGGTGCGTAATTTCGGTAATGAAAGCAACTACGCTTACGGCATCAACGAAGGCGCACCTCGAGTTCTAGGTCTGCTCGCTCGGCATGGCCTTTCGGCGACCTTCACCGCAGCCGCCGTAGCGCTCGAGCGAGCGCCCCAGGTGGCCTCGGCCATCATGCAGGGCGGCCACGAAGTGTGCGCCCATGGGTATCGCTGGGCTCATCAGCTCGGCATGAGCGAAGAGCAAGAGCGCGAGTTCATTCGAAAAGCGACGACGAGCATCGAACGCAGCACGGGCGTTCGGCCCGTCGGTTGGCTGTCGCGTTATTTGCACACGAGCGAGACGCGACGCTTGCTGTCGGAGGAGGGCTACCTTTATCACATGGATGATTACAGTCGCGATGAGCCGTTCCTTGATCGATCGTTGAGCAAGCCGATGGTCGTCGTGCCCTACGCGCTCGACTCCAACGACATGAAAATGTGGAATGCACCCTCGCTGACGCCGCGGGCCTGGTGCGAGTACGCCGTCGATACGTTCGACTGGCTGCTCAAAGAATCAGAATCGAGACCGCGGATGATGTCCCTCGGTGTGCATTTGCGGATCATCGGGCGACCGGGAAGAATCGGGGCGCTTGAGACATTCCTAAATCACGTTCGTGACCGCGCGGGTCAAAAGGTGTGGATCGCGAGGCGATGCGACATCGCCGCCCATTTCGCCGGGGGGTTGTTAGGCTGAGTGCGCGGCGGATTCGAATTGCGATGCCAGATCGCAGGCCAGCAAGTCTTCCCCTCGGGCGGTGACGATTTGCAGTCCGACTGGAAGATTATTGCCCGTTGAGAGTGGTACTGAGGCCGCCGGTAAACCCGCAGCCGTTGCAATGACCGTGAGATCCGCAAGGTCGGTGGGCGTTGGGCCATCGTAATCGAACGCCTGTCCGGGCGTCGTGGGCAGCACGAGCGCAGCGAGCGGCAGCATGAGGCGGTGCACGGCATGGGCGAAGTGGCGCACCCTCGAACGATACTCATCGAGTTTAACGGGCGTCAGCGAGGCGCCATAGTCGAGCATTGCGCGAAGTTCAGATGAGTAGTGCTCTGGCTTGCGCGCGAGCTCGTCACGATGTTGCTCGGCCATGGCGTGCTCACACAGCGAGAACACCGCTCGACGAGTTTTCACAGGATCGAGCGGCGTGAGATCGATGGGCACCAAGGTCGCCCCGAGGGATCTCAGCCGATCGAGCCCGCGTCGGTAATGTTGTATCACGTTCGGCGTGCCGCCGAGCCGCTCGACATCAACCATGAAGCCGATGGATCTCGAGCCGAGGAGTTGATCGACGTTTGGGTACACGGGGCTCGACGTGGAGTGCGTGAGTCCCGCGAGTACGCAGAGCAGCGGTCGAAGAAGTTCCGCGCGAGAGGTCATCGGGCCCGCATGATCGAAATCGGGATGCACGGGAAGAATACCTTCGAGCGCAATGAGATCGGGCGAGGGTTTGAGACTGGCGATACCGCAGTACGAGGCGGGGATCCGTACCGAGCCGATCGTATCGGTACCCACGGCCAAATCGATGTGACCGGCTGCAAGAGCGGCGGCTGAGCCGCCGCTCGAGCCACCGACCGAATGGGTCGGCCGGCGAGGATTACGAATCGGGCCATCGATGGAGCGGCCCTCCGCGCCGAGCGCCCCCGCGTCCATGCGTGTTTGCCCAAGGAGCACCGCGCCCGCTTCGCGTAAACGACGCACTAGCGCCGCGTCGTGTTCCGCCACGATTCCGCGTCGATTGAGTAAGCCCCCCTCGTAGGGCCATCCGCGGACAGCGATGTTTCCTTTGAGTGCCACGAGTCGACCCTCGATCGCGCTACGCGGCGCGCCCGAGGCGAGTCGGGCGTCGCTTTCGATCGCGGCCGAGCGGGCCTCGTCGATCGCGAGGTGAGACCAGGCGTTGAGAGCCTCATCGTCGCGAATCTTTTCTAGAGCGCGTTCGAGCGTCCGGGCGCGGGATGAGTTCATGCGCCGATCTTGGGTCGCTCGTCGATCAAGCGAATGGGTTTTTGCCGGCTTTCGATCTGCGTCAGCGGTGCCGTGCCTCCCACCGGCACGAGCGTGACACCGATCTCGACACCTATACGCTGTGCGAGCAGATCGGAAAAATCTCGCTCAAGCGCGGTATTCGGTAGCGCCGTATTGGTTCGGGTCTCGATGATGACGGTGAGTTCGTCTCGCCCGGAGGCGTCACGCGTTGCTCGACAGATGTACTCGCCAGCAAACTCCGATCGCTCGTTGAGGATGGCAGCGAGCGCGAGTGGGTACACGTTGATACCGCGTAACTTGACCATGTTGTCGCTTCGCCCGAGTACGCCGACCGTTCGTTTGAGTGAGAGGCTCGACGCAGACGAATCAAGTCTCCAGGCGGAGAGGTCGTGGGTATTGAAACGGATAAGCGGGTAGACGTCGTCGCGGTAGAGTGAGGTCACGACCATATCGCCCGGCGTGTCGTCGCCGATAATCATGCCACTCGCACTATCTACGAGCTCGAGGTACTGCGCGTCTTCCATGACGTACATACCGTCTCGATCCGGCCCCTCGGCGGCGATAGGGCCGGTATCGGCGACACCGTACCAATCAAAGATTTCGGTACCGCCCCAGGCTTTGGAAAGTACCGTGCGGGATTCCCGACCCACATGGCCGAAGATGGCGCGAACGGGTAGATCGCGACCGGGTTCGAGGCCCATTCCGCGCGCGGTTTCGGCCAGCTGGCGAATGTAGTCGACGAAACCGACGATGACCGTGACGCGCATGTCGCGCATGAGTTCGATCTGTGCGACCGAGCGCGTTTCCTTGCCGGTTCCCGCGGAGAGAAAAAGGCAGTTGGTGTAATGCAAGGCGGCTTCGCGAACGAAGTGCCCGCCGTTGATCATGCCGTGCCCGTACACGGAGTGAATCACATCATCGGGTCGCAAGCCCTGCATGCGCCAGATGCGCGCCACGAGCAAGGCCTGAACCTCTCGCGATTTAGCACTGAAGAGGACCACTTGAGGGCGTCCGGTGGTACCGCTCGTCGTGTGGAGAACGGTGATGGGCCGCTCGGTCAACGGCCATTTATCAAAACCGTGATAGTCACCGTACGGCGGATACTCCGCCAAACTCTTCATGAGATCGCTCTTGTCGAAGATCGGCAATCGGGTGATGTCATCGAGACCGTTCACGTCGGTGTGCTTGATGCCATGACCTGTCCACAGCCTTTGGTAGAACGGGATTTCCCATGCCCGGGCCACGCAGCGACGAAACAATCGATCCTGATGGGCGCGAATGTCGGCCCGCGATCGACGAGCGAAGTCTTGAGTGAACGCGTCGCCTATCGGAAAGTCGCGCAACATCTGCGCATAGTCGAACGATTCGAAGTAATGCGGAAAGCTCATGTCGTTCCTTCGTCGAATTGAAACGCATCGACGAGCGTACGCACGTCGTCGAGTTGCTCCAGATGATCGACGAGGTTGATGAGTCGTTCCACGTTCGCCGAGTTCATCGGCCGCAGGCCGGAGGAGGCAGCGCGGCGGAACTTTGCGAGGTGTCGCGCTCGTCCGAGGGGTCTTGTCGGAGCGCCCAGCACTGCGGGCAGGTCAATCGCGAGGTCAGTGCCGTCGTGAAGACTGATCTCGACGCGCTGAGGCGCGAGGACGTTCACGGCAGAGTTGTCGTCCTTCGCGATACGGATACGCGCGGCCAAGGCGTGTCGTGCGGGATCCGTCAGCGCCCCCGGATCGAAATCGGTTACCTGGACATCGCCGTGCAGTAAGGCCGTGGCGGCGACGTAGGGAAGGCAGAGTCGAGCGTAGGACGCAGCCATCGTGGGCGAGGGCGGACGATCGACGAGCTGAATGATGAGCGGCGGTGCGAGAACGCGAATCTCACGGATTGCCTCCAGACTAAAGCCATGTTGCTCGCGCAAGCTGAGTACGCCATCGACGCCGCCATGCGTAGCGCGGCCACTCGGAAATGGCTTATGCGAAAGTTCGGTGATCGCTTCACGATCTTCAAAGTCGTCGAAAGCCGACGAATCGCATTCCGGGTCGATGAGTGTGAAGTAGCCGAAAGGTCCCTCCAAGAAATTCATTGGACCAGAAATTCCCCGAAAGGCCATGTTGATCGAATCGAGCGCGACGCGAGCGTTGAATCCGATCTGCATCGGCAACATGGGTGACCCCTCAACGTGGGCCTGCATGGTTCCCGAGAGTTGGCTGTAGGTCAGACCAAGCGCGCTACGCGTCGTGGCAGCATCGAGCCCTTCGATTCGCGCAATACCCGCCGTCGCGCCCAGCGCGCCGCACATCGCCGGCCTAAAAAATCGGAGTTTATTTTTGGCGGAGCGTCCGATGGCGGTGGCGACATCGACGGCCACTGAGCACCCCTCGATCAATTGTGAGCCGTGGACGCCCCCGCGGGCATCGCACCACGCCGTGAGCGAGCCGAGAATCACGGCCATGGGATGAACCAAGGCGGGTTCATGCAGGCAGTCCCACTCCTGATTATGGATCTGGTAACTATTGATGAAGGCGGCAGTGCTCGCCGGGACGCGGCGCCCCGAACCCCATATACGCGCCGCGGCGCCCGTACCCCAGTTCTCGGCGAGCGCCTCAAGGTCTTTGACGAGTGGCACGCGGGATCCTGAGAGCCCAACGCCGATGGAGTCGAGAATGAAGGTCTTGGCAGACGCAACGGCGTTCGGTGAGAGGGTCGAGAAACGCGCCGAGACCGAGCGTTCCACGAGGCGGTGAGTGATGTTGTTGTACGAGTTCATCTGAGACCCGATGCTACAATTTTGAGCATGACAGACGCCACACGGCTCGGATGTGCGCCGCCCTGGACCGAGGCCGGGCAGCACGCGATGTCGCCCGTGGCCACGCACGACGACATCGCTCGATTCAATTTCCTTGCGAACTTCAACAAGTTCATGGCCAGCGTCGTGGTCACCGGGAACGCAATCGCCTTCAAAGAGCGCGCGGCGCCGCAGTGGCACGCGTCGCACGGAGCGCCGCCTGAGACCCGACGCGAGATTCGAGAGACGATGCGTGAGGATCCCTATTACCGAATGTGGAGCTCTCTACGCCGCTCGGGGATGGAAATGCGACAACAAGCCGGCCGTACGCTGGTGCTGCGCCAGATGGCAGCCCTTCGCGACCGGGCGCGGGCGCTCACGGCAGCGCATCCGGAAACGCTGCGACTCGATCCCACGGTTTCGGTCCCGCGCTATCAGAGCGAACTCGATAACCACTGTATGCCGGGTAGCTATTACGCCGAGTACCTTGAGGGCGACGTGACGGCTGCGGCCAACTACGACGCCGGAATGTTCGCGACCACGACGGGGCTCTTCGGACGATTCCTCGATGGCGCGGGTCGGGGTACTGCAGAGTGGCTGCGTCGACGGAGACCGGGTTGGACGCCAACACGGATTCTCGATCTGGGCGCCGGGCTTGGTCACAATTCGCTCCCGATCGCACAGGCGTTTCCGGAGGCCGAGATCATCGCGGTCGATCTTTCGGCGCCCATGTTGCGCTACGGACATGCGCGTGCGCTCGGTATGGGTATCCAGAACGTGACCTTTCAGCAGGCGAATGCGGAGTCGCTTCCTTTTGAGGACGGGTGCTTCGATTTCATTTTCAGCACCATGTTCTTGCATGAGACCTCACACTCGGCACTTCGCAATATCTTGGGAGAAGCGAAGCGATTGCTGGCGCCCGGCGGTGTTCAGGTCCACCTCGAGCAACCGCCTTATCGTGGAATGGGTGCGTTCGAGCAATTCCTCCGCGATTGGGATTGCCAGTACAACAACGAGCCATTCTGGAGCGCGTTGCACGACACGCGACTGCCCGATCTAATGGTGGAGTTGGGTGTCGCGAGAGATCGCGTTTTCGAGACGGAGATCCATGCCCTGGTCGAAGACGAAATGCCCAAAGTATCGACCGAGGTCGAAGATTATGGTCGCGGCGGGATGTGGTATGCCTGTGGGTACGATTCATGAACGAGCTCGAGCTGCAAAAACTGATCAATGCGGCCGCGAGCGGTAAGCGCCCTCATTTCTTTGCTGATCACGATGTCGATCGATTGCTTGCCATAGTATGGGCGATGGCCGGAGAGCTGGCCGTCACGAGAGAGCGTCTCGATACGGTCGAGCGATTGCTATCTGAGAGGCAGTTGCTCGACCGAGCGAACATCGATGCCTATCGTCCCGATGCGACAGCCGCCGAAGAGCGCGGGCGGTGGCAGATCGAATACATCGCGCGACTGTTGCGCATCTTGCAGCAGGAACTCGATACCTTGCAGGGAAAATCGGGGAAGTAGTCGAAGCGATCGTCAAGACGACGTGCGCTGAAGAGCGTTCAAACGCCGAGTGCCCAAAACTTCCAGTCGAGTACGCGCGTTTCCTCTTCGGGGTGGCCTCGAGCCGAGTAGCACTCGGCGTCAATGCGCAGCAGCGACGCGCCCGAGGCGCCGACGGATTCGATATCCGTCACCGTGAACTCGGTGCGCAAGCGATCGCCCTCGACGACGGGTGCTACGTGATCGCAGCTCTCCCATGCCAAGACCGTGAGCAAGTTCGGTAACCCGCGGGTGATCTGCGCAAACCCCAAGAAGATCGTGTGACCACCGAAGACGAGTCGTTCGCCAAGGTAGGAGAGTTTTGAATCGGTGTGGGCCATCGCCATGTTGAGCGAGAGGCGCACAAGTTCGGGCGCTGACGTGATGGTGTCACGGGCTTCGATGACGATTCGCTGACCCGGCGTGATGCTCGTGCCGCGCGTTCCGAGCCAGGCGGAGGTAGGGGCCGTGTCCCACCCAGTCGGCACAGCCGCACGCACATCCTCGAGAGCGACGGCGCGACCGATGGCTTCGAGATCATCAGCGTGACCCGTTCGAGCTTCCGGATCGCGACAGGGGACCATGGGGCAGCGCCAGAAGTGCAGAACGGTTTCGCCGTGCTGGTTGGTCGTCGTCATGTCGAGCGCGACGATGCCTGTTGCGGCGCGACCGGCTTGAGGCTTGTTCTGTCGGAGCCCCACGACTCGGGTGCGCGTGTACAGGGTGTCGCCGAGAAACACCGGCCTTCGTAAGACAAGACCGCGGTAGAAAAGGTTGGCTTTGACCCGCTGCGAGGCCCACGTGGATTGCCCGATTGCGATGTTGATCGCGAGAAGCGGATGGCAAAACGGCGCGGATGAATGGGTGATTCGTGCAGAGGTAGCGTGATCGAGCGGTAAGCGCAAGCGATCCCCGAACAAGGCTTGGTGCAGGGCGGCATGACCTTCCGTCAGCGTCACCGCTGGCGCGTCGAACTCTAGACCGTGATGGAAGTCTTCGAAGTAGGGACCGGCGACCTTCATTGGAATGTCCTGATCAGCATGCGAAGCGCAACGATACAAAGAAATGCGCCAAAGATTCTCGATAGTGTCCTGCGCTCGAGAGAATGCGCCAGCCTTGCGCCGAACGGAGCTGTCATCATCGACATGGGGGCGATCACGGCGAGAGCGGCGAAGCTCACGAACCCCACGGTCAGTCCTGGCAGGACGACATCGGGAGTTGCAAGCAGGTAACCGATCGTTCCGGGGATCGCGAGTAAGAGACCAAAAAATGCTGCAGTCCCGACCGCCGAGTGGATCGGTCCTCCAGTGAGAGTCATGGCGGGAACGGAGAGCGTACCGCCACCGATTCCCATCATCGAAGATACCCCGCCGATCGAGGCGGCGAGGAGATTGCCAGGTAATCCTCGCGGAACCTGCGGCGCGAGGCGCACGTGATCGAGAGGCAGAAACATTTTCGCTGCCACGAGTGCCGCGACAAAACCGAATACGCCGGTCAACACGACATCGCTCGCCTGGGCGGCTAGCACGCTCCCGACGAGGCCTCCGAAAATCATGCCAGGCGCCCAAGCCTTGACGATTTCCCAGTCGATCCCGCCGCGAAGATTGTGAGCTCGGGAGGAGGCGATGGCCGTCGGAATGATGGTGGCGAGCGATGTCGCAACCGCCACATGCATACACCATTCTTTCGGAAAGCCGGCAAAGCGTAAGGCGTACTCGAGCACGGGGACCAGCACGATGCCGCCCCCGACGCCAAGGAGCCCTGCAATCAGGCCTGCAACGAGACCGGTCGTGGCCAACAGAGCAACGAGTAGGGCGATCGAGAGTGGGTCGGAGACGAGATCCATGGAGGCGGCAGTTTAGGGGAGCTCCGCCATCAAATGGCCTTCCTTGCGTTCAAAGGGTGGGCGCCGATAGAGTTACTCGTTTAATCAACACGGATTGACACCCATGACGGGTTCCCCTTGGGCAGTACACAAATTTGGCGGCTCCAGCGTGGCCGACGCGGACTGTTTCCGCCGCGTTGCAGCCATCCTCGACCAACAGTCGACGAATCGCCTCGGGGTCGTGCTGTCGGCGTGCAAGGGGGTGACGGACTCGCTGCTGACGCTCGTTGGCCAAGCGGAGCGTCAGGATCTCGGTTTCCAATCAGGTCTCGACACGATCCGCGAGCGTCATACCCGAATCGCCGGGGAGTTGCTCGCTCCCGAGGTCGCGACGCGGTACCTCGATGGCTTCGATCGTGATCGACAGGATATCGAAGGAATTCTTCAAGCCGTCCGACTGACACGTTCGGCGGGTCGGCACATCACCGATCTGATCTCCGGATACGGCGAGATCTGGTCGACACGACTCTTCCGAGATTTCTACGAGAGTCGACGTGAGACAACAGTTCATCGGCCGGGGGTCGTCCGTTGGCTTGATGCTCGGCAAATCGTTGTGGTGGAGTGGGGACCGCTGGGTCCGCTCGTCAAATGGGACGAGTCGAGGCGTCGACTCGCGAGTCAGGTCTCCGCCGATTTCGCGGGCACACTCGTGATCACGGGGTTCATCGCAACCGACGTGAGCGGCATACAGACGACCCTCGGTCGTAACGGAAGTGATTTCTCGGCCTCGATTTTCGGGTCGTTGCTCGACGCGGCGGAAATTCATATCTGGACCGATGTGGACGGCGTGCTGTCGGCCGATCCGCGACGCGTGCCCGATGCGCAGGGCATCGACTCCTTGTCATACAACGAAGCGATGGAGCTCGCGTACTTCGGTGCGAAGGTGATTCATCCCCAGACCATGGCACCTGCCGTCGGTCGCGAGATTCCCATCTGGATTCGCAATACCTTTGCGCCCGAGCACCCGGCGACCTTGATTTGTGCGCGACCGCAGTCCGCGCTCGCGGTGAAGGGCATCACGACGATCGAAAACATCGCGCTGCTCAACCTCGAGGGAGCCGGCATGATCGGCGTGCCGGGCACCGCTTCGCGCCTCTTCGGGGCGTTGCGCGAAGAGGGTATTTCCGTTGTGCTCATCTCGCAGGGTAGTTCGGAGCACTCGATCTGTTGTGCCGTGCCTCGCGATCAGGCAGATCGTGCGGTGGCGACCGTGCGTGCCGCATTTTCAACCGAGCTCAACGACGGACAGATTCAATCTGTCGAGGTCGATCGCGAGCTTGCGATCCTGGCGGTGGTCGGCGACGGCATGGCCGGCATCCCGGGCATCTCGGCCAAAGTATTTGGTGCGCTGGGTGCGGCAGGGGTCAACGTTCGCGCCATCGCTCAAGGCGCCTCGGAGCGAAACATCTCCGTCGTCGTTCCGGCGAGGGCGGCGACCCGTGCGCTGCGCACCGTGCATTCGAGTTTTTATCTCTCGGCGCACACTGTCTCGGTGGGTGTGATCGGTCCGGGAACGGTGGGGTGTGTGCTTCTTGAGCAGATGGCATCCCAGAGCGAGCGTTTACACCGCGACTTCAAACTCGATTTGCGTGTTCGCGGTTTATTGTCGTCCAAGCGGATGCTGCTGTCGGACATGGGCGTGTCACTGAGTCGGTGGCAGAAAGATTTTTCAGCCTCGAGTGCCGCACCGGATCTTGAGGCCTTTGCTGCGCATGTGGGCGTCGACTATTTGCCGAATCGCGTGATCATCGATTGCACGGCCAGTGGCGAGGTGGCGCAGCACTATCCGAAGTGGTTGGCATCCGGTATCCACGTCGTCACGCCGAACAAGAAAGCCAACAGCGCACCGATGGAGTTCTATCGGACATTGCGCGAGGCGCGAAGGTCGGGCGGCACTCACTATCTCTATGAGGCCACCGTCGGCGCGGGTCTTCCGGTGATTCAGACGCTGCGCGATCTGCGCGAGACGGGTGATGACGTGACGAGTATCGAGGGTATCTTCTCGGGCACGTTGGCGTACCTCTTCAATGTTTACGATGGTTCGCGGGAATTCAGTGAGATCGTGGTGGATGCGAAACAGCGTGGGTATACCGAACCTGATCCGCGTGATGATCTCTCCGGCATGGATGTCGCGCGCAAGCTCATCATTCTCGGTCGTGAAATGGGGCTGACGCTTCAGATGTCCGACGTCAAAGTCGAGAGCCTCGTTCCTGCCGGTCTCGAGCAGGGTTCTATCGACGAGTTTTTGACGAGATTGCCCCAGCACGATGCTGCCATGAAAGCGCGGTTCGAGTCCGCGCGGTCGCGTGGCAAAGTGCTGCGATACGTCGGTCGTCTCACGGCTGCCGGCGACGCCACCGTGGGTGTCGTCGAACTCGATGCCAAACATGCGTTTGCAAATATCGCGCTCACCGACAACGTGGTTCGCTTTGCGACGGCTCGCTACAACTCGAATCCGCTCATCGTTCAGGGGCCGGGTGCGGGACCGGAGGTCACTGCGGGCGGAATCTTTGCCGATCTGCTTCGTTTATCTGCCTATCTCGGAGCGCGGTTGTGAGCGCTCATGCCGAGCCGAAAGGATTGACTCGCGCGACGGCCTTTGCGCCGGCGTCGGTGGGCAATGTGGGCATCGGGTTCGACATCTTGGGGTTTGCCGTCGATGCGATCGGCGATCGAATCACGGTGTCGCGAAGCGACCGCCCCGGGATCCTCATCACGGGTTGTTCGGGTGTTGCCACCGACTTGCCGCTCGAGCCGGAGAAAAATACGGCTGGGCGTGCATTGATGGCGCTCAAGGTTGCGGCCAAGCCGGCTTTCGGTTTCGAGATGCACATCGAGAAGGGAATCCCCCTCGGTTCGGGCTTGGGCGGCTCGGCTGCATCGGCTGTCGGTGCGGTGGTCGCCGCCAATGCACTGCTCGATGAGCCGTTTGATCGACTCGCATTGTTGAAGTTCGCAATGCAGGGTGAGGCCGTCGCGAGCGGTTCCTTGCACGTCGATAATATTGCGCCGTCGCTTTTCGGCGGGCTTGTCTTGACGGTGGGTATCGACAACCCGCGGGTCAAGCGTATTCCGGTTCCACCCGGCATTACGGCGGTCATCGCGCATCCGCATATGTTTCTCTCGACTCGTCAGGCGCGCGCTATTTTGAAGCGTGATGTGGCGATGGCGGATTTCGTCTGGCAAACGGCCAATCTCGCCGGATTTATCTCAGGTTGTTACACCAACGACCTCGAACTCATTCGCGAGGGTCTCAATGACGTGGTCATCGAACCTCAGCGTCGCCAGTTGATCCCGGGGTTTGCGGCCGTTCGCTCCGCCGCGCTGGCGGCGGGTGCGCTCGGCTGTTCGATTTCGGGTGCTGGACCGACGATGTTCGCTTGGGCACTCGCAAGTAATGCGCAGGCGGTTCGAGATCAGATGGTCGTCGAGTTTGCGCGAAACGGGGTCGCGACCGATCACTGGGTCGTTCCGGTTGAGTCCGATGGCGCCCGCGTCGTCGCTTGAGGGATCGTCCTTTGACGGGTAATCCGATGAGGTTTCGCAGCACTCGCGGCAGTCAGCAGCGTCTCGGATTTTCGGAGGCGCTATGGCGCGGTCTCGCCGAAGATGGCGGATTGTATGTTCCCGAAACATGGCCTCTTTTTTCCGTCAGCGACTTCGATGGCGCGGAGTCGCTTGCGGAGGTGGGCGAGCGACTCCTTGCGCCATTCGTCGAGGGTGATCCTCTCGCTACGCAGATTGGGGCAATCGTTCGCGAGGCGTTCAACTTTTCGGCGCCGCTTCGACAGGTGCGCGGTACCGCAGACGACGAGATCCTGACCGCTCTAGAGCTCTCGAACGGGCCCACCGCGGCATTCAAAGATTTTGGTGCCCGATTTCTCGCCGCGTGCTTTCAAAGAATTCGAAAGCCCGATGCGGCTCCTGTCAATATTTTGGTGGCGACCTCGGGTGATACCGGGGGTGCAGTCGCCGCGGCTTTCCACGGAAGATCGGGCATGGCCGTCACCGTTCTCTTCCCGAAGGGATTGGTTTCACCGACGCAGCAACATCAGCTGACCTGCTGGGGCGATAACGTCCGTGCGTTCGCCGTGCGCGGAACGTTCGATGAGTGCCAGCGTTTGGTTAAAGAGGCGTTCGGTGATGCAGCGCTTCGGCAACATCAGCAGCTCTCGTCGGCCAACAGCATCAACTTGGGTCGTCTGCTGCCACAGGCTGTGTATTACGCTGCGACCAGTCTTGCTTGGTACCGAAAACGAGACCGTCCGCTCTCGTTCATCATTCCGAGCGGAAATCTCGGTAACGCGGTCGCCTGTCTGTGGGCGAGACAGCTGGGGTTGCCCATTGGTCACGTGGTTCTCGCCCATAATGCCAATCGCACCGTTCCGGATTTTCTCTCTCAAGGCGAGTGGCTCCCGCGCGCGAGTATTGCCACGCTCGCGTCGGCCATGGACGTCGGTAATCCATCCAACATGGAGCGCATGCGTGATCTATTTCCGGATCATGTTCGGTTGTGTGATGTCGTGAGCGCGATCAGCGTTGAAGATTCGGCGATCCGACATCGCATCCGAGAAGATCGGGCTCGCTTTGGAGAAGTCTGGTGTCCGCATACCGCAGTGGCCGCCGAAGTGTGGGCGACGATGTCCGCGGAGCGTCGACGAGCGGAGGCATGGTGTCTGGTCTCGACGGCATCGCCGGCGAAGTTTCCGGAAGTGGTCGAGCCCTTGATCGAGGGTCGAGTGTCGGTCCCGGAGACCTTAGCGCGATTATTCGATCGCCCCTCGGTCTTTGAGGAGATCGATGCCTCTCTCGAGATGCTGAAAGTAGGATTGAAGTCACGATGATGGGAAATCTTCAACCAGAGCAGTGGGCCGAGGTCATCGCTGCGGTAGCGCTTGGCATCCTGATTGGGGTCGGTTCCACACTTTCTTGGCGATGGTATGTTCGGCGACGCGAGCGCATACGCCGCAAGCGCCGTATCGAAGCTGTGTCCATCGATCACTTGCGCAACGTCGCGGTGCCCGATGGTAGCGGTGGAGTGCTGCATATCGATTATGTCTTGCTGACAATACGCGGAGTACTCCTCCTCGATATTCGCGATGTCGTCGGCAATGTATTCGGCTCCGATCCGATGGTTGAGTGGACGGTCATGCATGCGGGACGGCGACAGACCTTTCCCAACCCGCAGGGCCCGCTGTACGACCGGATCGCGGCGATCAAAACGATTGTTGGGGATCTCCCAATCGAGGGGAGAGTGATGTTCGGAGGTGGGTCATCGTTTCCAAAAGGCCTGCCACGCCTCACGTTACGCGAGGAATCGCTCGAGGCGGAGTTTCCGTTAGGCGATCGAGCACAAGCCGAGCAGCTGGTCGAGGTTTGGAAGTCGGACTGGCAGCGGCTGCGCGAGACCTTAGCGCAAAGCGAATTCGGAGCGCGTAGCTGACTGCTACGCGAGGGGCGGAAGTCCGAAGAAGCGTCTCGCGGTCGCTGTCGTATGCAGGGCGAGTGTCGTCACCGTCTCACCGCGAGCCGTGGCAATCACCTCCGCAATGTGAGGCAGGTACTTCGGCTCGTTGCGTCGCGACTCGGGTTTCGGTACGAGATCTCTCGGCAACAGATAGGGGCCATCGGTCTCTACCATTAGGCGTCCGGCCGGAATCCGACTGACGAGTTCACGTAAATGCAGTCCGCGGCGCTCGTCGCAGATCCATCCGGTGATGCCAATGAATAGCCCGAAGTCTAGACAGGCTTCGAGCGCCTCGCCGTTGCCCGTGAAGCAGTGTAGGACCGCAGGAGGCAGTTCTTTTTGGTGCGAGCGCAGGATGGCGATGAAGTCGAGGTGGGCATCGCGCTCGTGTAGGAAGAGCGGTTTTCCAAGCCGAATGGCTAGCTCGAGCTGGCGCTCAAAGGCGAGCCGTTGTTCGCGCGGTGCTGAGAAGTTTCGGTGGTAGTCGAGTCCGGTCTCGCCCACCGCAGCGACCATGGGGTCCTCTGCCACGACCGATAGCGCTTCAAAGGCGGCATCGTCCAGATCGACCGCATGATGCGGATGGCAGCCGGCGGTTGCCCTCAAGATGCGGGGCGCAGAGCGACTGAGAGCGAGAGCGGCTTGGCTGCCCTCCAGCGAGGCGCCGGTGACGACGAACTGGACGACCCCTGCATCCAAGGCCCGACGTAGAACCTGCTCTCGATCGGCGTCGTAGCTGTCGTGGGTCAGGTTGATCCCGATGTCGATCAGCTCAACGCTCATACCGCTCAACCTTTGCGTTGCAAGTCAGCGAGCGCTGCACACAGGACCGCGACGTCCTCTTCGGGTTGATCCCAGGACACGACGAGGCGGACCTCTCCGGAGCCCACCGCGCCCCAGTCGTAGAATTCGAACCCTTGTTCTCGCAGCCTCGCGGCACCGCGATCGCCGATCCGTACGAATACTTCATTGGCCTCGACGGGATGTATCAACACCGAGCCTGCGGCGTTGCCCAGTCGCTTCGCGAGCGAGTTCGCACGAGAGGCGAGACGAAGCCATAGATCGTTTTCGAGGTAGGCGAGGAGCTGGGCCGACACGAAACGCATCTTGGAGAGCAGGTGTCCCGCGCGCTTACGTCGAAACTCGAAGTCGGCTACTTTCTCTGAGTCAAAGAATACGACGGCTTCGGCCGTCAACGCGCCATTCTTGGTCGCCCCGAACGACAGCACATCGACTCCCGCTCGCCAGGTGATCTCGGCGGGTGAGCATCCGAGTGAGGCGACGGCGTTGGCGAACCGAGCGCCGTCCATATGGACGATGAGCCCTCGGGCCTGAGCGATAGCAGATAAATGTTGAACCTCACCCGGGGTATACACCGTACCGAGTTCCGTGGCCTGGGTGATCGATAAGGCTCTCGGTTGAACGGTATGGACGGACGACGGATTGGCGACGATCGCGTTCTCGATGGCGTAAGGGGTGACCTTGGCTCCAGTGCCTGACATCAAAATCAGGCGAGCGCCCCCGGTCATGAACTCAGGGGCGCCGCATTCGTCGCGAACGATATGACCTTCTTCGTGGGTCAGGATGGCGCCGTAGGGTGGTACCAAAGTCGCAAGCGCCAAGGTATTCGCCGCCGTGCCGGTCGCGACCGGGAACACGCGGACGGGTCTTTCAAACAGTACGGAGAATCGTTCGTCGAGGCGCGCCGACCACTCATCGTCGCCGTAGCCTCTGGCATAGCCGTGGTTGACCGCGGCGATCGCCTCGAGGATTTCCGGGGCCGCCGGAGCCGTGTTGTCACTTTTGAAGTATCTCGCCATGGGGCGCGAATCGTACTCCAACCGGCGACGGATCGGCATGGCATCATCGGCGGGTGCTCGACCAAATTGCACTACCCCTCGATGGTGAGTCGAAGGGCTCGTCCCGTCCTGAGCTCATCCTGCGCCGAAGCGTCAGGGCGAGGCGACTAGCACTGCGCGTTCATCTCGATGGGCGGGTAGAGGTCGTCGTGCCACGCGGGGTCTCGATGTCTACGGTCGAGGCTTTCATTGCGCGGCATCGCGACTGGGTCAGTCAAAAGCTGGCGGTACGACCTGCGCGAGTAGCCGTCGAGCCGTTCCCGCCCACGCACGTGTCGCTCCCCGCGTTTGGTGAGACTTATCGCCTACATCTGGCCGGAGGACGAGGACGACTGCGAGCGTCGGTACGCGGCGGCGTGTTATCACTCCGGGGCGCGTGGGACGCGGCAACACCGGCTGCGGCCCGGCGGGCGTTGCTCTCATGGCTGACGGATCACGCGCGCACTGAACTCGAAGATCGATTACGAGCGGCTGCGTCACGCGGTGATTTTCGATATCGCAGCCTACAACTGCGACGGCAGCGCACGCGTTGGGGCTCGTGTTCGAGTCGTGGCGTAATTAGCCTCAACATCTGCGCGGTGTTCCAAGAGCCGGCCGTGCTCGATTATCTGCTCGTACACGAACTCGTGCATACGCGTCACATGAACCATTCCGCCGCGTATTGGGCAGCGGTCGCCGAGCACTGCCCCGATTGGAGGCGTCTCGATCGCGAACTCACTCAGGGATGGAAGCGCGTGCCGAGCTGGGTATTCGCCTGAGGGTCAGGGCGAGGAACGCCGGCGTCTGAGCCAAATGCGATACCCCATTAATGCAGCGAGTAAGCCTGCATAAATCAGCGGCTCGCGAACATCCGCTTTGACCTGCCAGTAGTAGTGCCAAACACCTAAAATCGCGATGGGGTAGATGAGCTGATGCAGGGTCTGCCAGCGACGCCCCAGTTTACGCATCATCCGGTTCGTCGAGGTGACAGCCAAGGGAATGAGCGCCAGCAGCGCGACCATTCCCACGATGATGAATGGACGGCCGACAATCTCTCGTCCGAGGTCGCTGAAATCGAGATCGAGCTCGAGTACGGCATAGATCAAAAAATGCAGTAATGCATAGGCGAACACAAAAAGCCCCAGTGTGCGCCGAACGCTCTGTACAACGACCCAGCCTGATGCAACTCGAACTGGGGTCACCATCAGCGTGATCATGAGGAGGTTCAGTGCGGTCTTGCCGGTGATATGCAGCATCTCGCGGATCGGATTGGGACCCAGAGATTGGCCGGCCACGCCGGCGATGCCCGCAATCAGCAGCACGATCGGGATCGATGCGCCGACGAAGACCAGGGCCTTGAGCGCGCGCTCCGCCCTGGGGCGCGCCGGTAGGGTGCGCGCGGTCATCGGTTAGTAGAAGCGCCTTAGGTCCATGCCGCGATAGAGCGCGGCGACTTCTGCGGCATAGCCATTGAACGGCAACGTGTCGATTCGAGAGGTGAGGAAGTTTCCGCCGATTCGCCTTTCCTTGGCCTGACTCCAGCGCGGATGATCCACCGCAGGATTCACATTGGCGAAAAATCCGTATTCGTCGGGAGCCGAAAGGTTCCAACTCGTGGCGGGTTGTCGCTCGGTGAAGCGAATACGAACGATCGACTTGATACTCTTGAAGCCGTACTTCCACGGCACGATCAGTCGCAGCGGGGCGCCGTTCTGGTTGGGCAACCATTTTCCGTGGACGCCGACGACGAGTAAGGTCAGTGGATTCGTCGCTTCGTCTATCCGCAGGCCTTCGCGGTAAGGCCAGTCGAGAACACCCGTGCGTTGCCCTGGCATTTGCTTGGGGTCGAGCAGCGTCGTGAACTCCACAAACTTTGCACGCGAGGTGGGTTTGAATCGACGAATGAGGTCGGCGAGAGGGAAACCCATCCACGGCACGATGCGTGACCACGCTTCGACGCAGCGGAACCGATAGATGCGCTCCTCGAGGGCGTGTGGCTTCAAGATATCTTCGAGCGTGAATCGTCCGCGAACCTCTGCTTCGCCATCGATTTCGACGTTCCAGGGACGACTTCGAAAGTTCTGGGCGCTCTGGTAAGGATCTTCTTTTTCGAAACCGAACTCGTAGAAGTTGTTGTAGGTGGTGATGTCTTCCCAGGTGTTGGGGGGTTCGCTGGTCGAAAACCGGGGGTTGCGTGAGTAACGCGGGGGCGGTAGCGAGGGCGTGGCCGGACGGCCCGCCTGCGCAGCGGCGTCCATTCCGTCGCCGATCATGGCGGCGGAGGCGGCGAGTGCGGCGAGGACGCGTCGTCGATCAAAGTATTCGGATTCCGAGGGAATCTCGGACGGCAGAATCGAGGGATCGTGATATCGATTCATGACTTCTTCCTTGAAGGTCGACGCTTACAGCCAGTACTGGAACTCTACAGGAAGTCCCGCTGCGGCTTTTCGCAAAGATTTTCCAGCATTGATGAGGACGGCGTGATCCACGAGCTTGAGGTGCGGTAGGTCCGGCGCCGAGTTGCCGTAACCGATGAGCCAGCGACCCGGAAACCTCGCGACGGTCCGTCGCAAAGCCGAGGCCTTCTCTTCATCGCGCATATTCGGGCTCGCAAGCCAGCCTTCGAGGCGGTCTTCTCTCCAAGACACTCGGCTGCAAAGGTAGGCGTCAAAACCCAGAGCCATAGCGAGTTCCGGGACGTAAAGGTCGACCGTCGCAGTCATCAGAACGAGATGATCTCCCGCGTCTCGATGTTTGCGGATGGCGCCAAGCGCGTCTTCGAACACACCCTGGGCGATGAGCTTCGGAACGTACTCGTCGGTCCAGGCTTGTATCTCGTCCCGAAGGGCGCCACCCATCACGGCGTGCAGCAGGGCGCCTTTGAGATAGCCTCGGTCGTGAATGCCGAGCGCATAGCCGACGAGGGCAGGCAACACTGCGAGAAATTTCGGGACACGCGCGGGGTGTCGTCGTGCGAAGCCTGCAACATAGCCGAAGAGGGTGTCTCGACGTGAAATCGTGCCGTCGAGATCAAAGAAAACAAGCCGGGGAGAAGGCTCGCGTGGATGTTCGAGATCGTCCACGCGAACCCCTGCTTTACTGGCCGCGCCCCTGCGCGAGCTGGCGGAGTACGTACTGCAGGATGCCGCCGTGACGGTAGTAATCGCGCTCCTTTGGCGTGTCGATACGGACTCTGACCTCGAATACGATCGGCTTGCCGCCGTCCTTCGGGGTGGCGGTCACCGACACCGTTCGAGCCTCTGCGTTTTGCAGGTCGCCGAAGTCGAAGGTTTCGAGACCGGTGAGGCCGAGGCTCTGGGCGTTCTGTCCATTCGTGAACTGGCACGGGAGTACGCCCATGCCGATCAGGTTGGAGCGGTGGATGCGTTCGAAGCTCTCGGCGATGACCGCTTTGACGCCGAGCAGCATGGTGCCCTTGGCCGCCCAGTCGCGCGAGGAGCCGGTCCCGTATTCCTTGCCTGCGAGCACCACGAGCCCAGTGCCGGCCGCCTGATACTTCATTGAGGCGTCGTAGATCGACATTTGCTCGCCCGACGGAATGTGCAGCGTGACGCCACCTTCCGTTCCGGGAACCAGCAGATTTCTGAGGCGGATGTTGGCGAAGGTGCCGCGCATCATGACTTCGTGATTGCCTCGTCGTGCGCCGTAGGAATTGAAGTCGGCCTTTTGAACGCCATGCGACTCGAGGTACTTCGCGGCCGGGCTTCCCTTGGCGATGTCGCCCGCAGGGGAGATGTGGTCCGTGGTGACCGAGTCGCCGAGCAGCGCGAGCGCGCGAGCACCTTGGATGGGCTTCACCGCCTCCGGCTGCATGCTCATGCCCTCGAAGTAGGGAGGGTTACGGACGTAAGTCGATTTGTCGTCCCACGCGTAGAGGTTACCGGCGGGGACTTTGATCGCCTGCCAATTCGCATCGCCTGCGAACACATCGCCGTAGCTTCCGCGGAACATGTTCGAATCGATGGAGGCACGAACGGTGTCGGCGACTTCCTTGGGACTCGGCCAGATGTCTTTGAGGAATACCGGCTTACCGTCTGATCCGGTGCCGAGCGGTTCGGAGTTGAGGTCGATGTTCGTCGTGCCGGCTAGGGCGTAGGCGACCACGAGCGGCGGGGAGGCGAGGAAGTTCATCTTCACTTCCGGATGCACCCGTCCTTCGAAGTTTCGGTTACCCGAGAGCACTGAGGTCGCGATGACATCGCCCGATTTGACGGCGGCCGAAATCTCGGGCTTCAGGGGGCCTGAGTTACCGATGCAAGTCATGCAGCCATAACCCGTGACGTGGAAGCCGACGGCGGCGTAGTCATCGAGAAGTTGCGCCTTCGTGAGGTAGTCGGTTACCACCTTCGAGCCCGGCGAAAGACTGGTCTTGACCCAAGGCTTGGCATTGAGGCCTTTTTGAGCGGCGTTACGCGCCAGCAGGGCCGCGCCCAGCATGACCGAGGGGTTGGAGGTGTTCGTGCAGCTTGTGATGGCGGCGATGAGCACTGCGCCGTCACGCACCTCGTAGGAGACGCCGTCGTTGACGGTGCCGACACCCGACGCCGAAGGGTTCTTCTTGGCGCGCTCTTCGGACATCTGCGCGTGGGTCTTTTGATAGACCTGCTTGAGTGTTCGAACCGGCACGCGATCCTGCGGGCGCTTGGGGCCCGCGAGGGAGGGCTCGACAGTGCTGAGGTCGAGCTCGAGCACGTCGGTGTAATCGGCTTGAGGCGCGCCGTTGTAGCGCCACAGGCCTTGTGCCTTGGCATAGGCCTCCACGAGGTCGATCTGCGCCTTCGGTCGACCTGAAAGTTCGAGATAACGCAGCGTCTCTTCGTCGATGGGGAAGATGCCGCAGGTGCTGCCGTATTCCGGCGCCATGTTGGCAATGGTGGCGCGATCGGCGAGCGGTAGGTTGGCGAGACCGTCGCCAAAGTATTCGACGAATTTTTCCACGACGCCTTTCTTGCGAAGCATCTCGGTGACCGTCAGCACGAGGTCGGTCGCCGTCGCACCCGGCTGTAACTGGCCGGTGAGTTTGAATCCGACGACTTGCGGGATGAGCATCGTGACGGGTTGGCCGAGCATCGCGGCCTCGGCCTCGATACCACCCACGCCCCAGCCGAGTACGCCGAGGCCGTTGATCATCGTGGTGTGGGAATCGGTCCCGACGAGTGTGTCGGGATAGGCCTGCGGACGGATGCCGTCGGCGTTCTCGAACACGACCCGACCTAAGTACTCGAGATTGACCTGGTGGACGATGCCTGTGTTCGGCGGGACCACTTTGAAGTTGCGGAACGCGGTTTGCCCCCAGCGCAGGAACGAGTAGCGCTCGCCGTTTCGTTCAAACTCGATCTTGGTGTTTTTGGCCAGGGCGTCGTCTGTGCCGTAATGATCGACCTGCACCGAGTGGTCGATGACAAGTTCTGCGGGCGCAAGCGGGTTGACGCGCTGCGGATCTCCGCCGAGTTTTTTGATGGCCTCGCGCATCGCGGCGAGATCGACGACGCAGGGCACACCCGTGAAGTCCTGCATGATCACGCGCGCGGGCGTGAACGAGATTTCGTGGTCGGGCGTCGCTTTGGCATTCCAGTCGAGTAAAGCATCGATATCGCGTCGCGTGACGTTGACGCCATCTTCGAAACGCAAGAGGTTCTCGAGGAGGATCTTGAGCGAGTAGGGAAGTCGAGACACCTTATCCTTCGGGAGGGCTGCGAGGCTCCAGATGTCGTAGGACTTCGAGCCCACGTTAAGCGTAGTACGACTCTTGTAACTGTCGGTCATGAGAACCCCCGGCCGAAAACCGTGATCAGGCCGTAAAACGGGCGCGAATTATAGCCGCCCGCGTGGAGGTTTGCTTCGGCCCTGAGCGCCGCAGACTAAGCGGCGGCAGTATCGATCACAGCGCCGCCCAGGCAGCGCGTGTCCGAGTACAACACCGCGAATTGCCCAGGTGTTACGGCGCGCTGCGGGTCATGGCACTCGATCTGCAGTCGTTCTTGGTCGAGGGGCGAAACCCGGCAACGCTGATCCGATTGTCGGTAGCGCAGTTTCACGCTGGCTTCGAAGGGCTCTATCGGTGTATCGATGAGCCAGTAAGCCGGACCGGTCGTGACGGTTTTCGACAGCAATAGCGGATGATCATGTCCCTGGACCACGATCAGCGTGTTTCTTTTGACATCCTTGTGGGCCACATACCACGCCGCTTCGGCGTACCCCGCTCGGCCACCAATCTCGAGTCCGCCACGTTGGCCGAGCGTATAGAAGGCGAGCCCGTGGTGAGTACCCAGCCGCTCACCGTCAGGGGTGAGGATCGGGCCCGGGGTGTCGGCGATGTATTGATTAAGGAACTCGCGGAAAGGGCGCTCGCCAATGAAACAAATTCCGGTGCTGTCGGGTTTGTCGTGAACGGGAAGGCCCGCGGACCGAGCCCGCTCACGTACCTCGAGTTTCGTCAGCTCACCGAGGGGGAACAGGGCCGCCTCGAGCTGTGATTGTTCGAGCGAATGAAGAAAATAGGACTGATCTTTGGTGCTGTCCAAGGCCTTGTGAAGCTCGACACCCTTGGGCCCCTCGATACGGCGCGCATAGTGGCCCGTCGCAAAACGCGTCCCACCGAGGCGACGAACATGCTCGAGACATACTCCAAACTTAATCTCTCGGTTACAGAGTACGTCGGGGTTTGGAGTTCGACCGGCCCGGTACTCCGTCAAAAAATAATCGAATACCCGTTGACGGTACTCTGCCGCAAAGTCGACTCTATGAAGCGGAATTCGCAGCTCACGACAGACGGCCAGCGCGTCTTGGTAGTCGGATGAGATCGTGCAGTAGGCATCGTCCTCTTCCCAATTGGCCATGAACAGGCCTTCGATCTCGAGCCCTTGTTCTCGCAACCGCAAGGCCGCGACGGCCGAATCGACACCGCCAGAGAGTCCGACGACGATCACCTCGCGCTCCCTTCTTCCGGCGATCGCGACTCAGTCGCGAGGCTGAGTCTCATGGAGGGAGGAGTCTTTGAGGTCACCGACCAGTGTTGACGCCAGACCAACATAGGCTTCGGGTCGCAGGGCGGCGAGGCGCGTTTTCTCGCTCGCAGGCAACGGCAGCTTCGCGACGAAATCGAGATAAGCCGGACCGTCGATCTTGCGACCCCGCGTGAAATCTTTGAGAAGCTCATAGCCGTTTGGCACACCAGCGGCGCGCAGCGCGGTTTGGACCGCCTCGCCGAGCACCTCCCACGCCTGTTCGAGATCTGCATTGATCCGTGCAGGATCGGCGTCGATTTTGCCGAGCCCACGCTGCAGTGCTTTCCAGGCGATGAGCACATGCCCGAGTGCGACTCCGAGATTGCGGAGGACGGTCGAGTCCGTGAGATCGCGCTGCCAGCGGGAGATCGGGAGCTTTTCGGAAAAATGACGAAGCAAGGCGTTGGCGATCCCGAGGTTACCCTCGGCGTTCTCAAAGTCGATGGGGTTGACCTTGTGCGGCATGGTGGAGGAGCCGACTTCACCGGCGACCGCGCGCTGCCTGAGGTAACCCAGGCTGATGTATCCCCAGGTATCGCGACAGAGGTCGATCACGATGACATTGGTAGCTGCCACGGCATCGCAATACTCGGCGATCCAGTCGTGCGGTTCGATTTGCGTGGTAAGCGAATTGACCTCGAGACCCAACGATCGGATGAAGCGATCAGAAACACCTTCCCAATCTGCTGAGGGCAGAGCCGCCACGTGGGCGTTGAAGTTTCCGACGGCGCCATTCCATTTGCCGAGGATGGACACCTTACGCCATCGATCGACGGCTCGATCGAGTCGAGCCACGACGTTGGCAAATTCTTTGCCGAGCGTCGTCGGGCTGGCGGTCTGTCCGTGCGTTCGCGAGAGCATCGGCAGTTCGGCGTGACGGACTGCGAGATCGCGCAGGGTCGCGAGGGCGGGTGACCACTCCGCCAACATCGCCGTGCGGGCAGACTGAAGCATGCGTGCGTACGCGAGGTTATTGATGTCCTCCGACGTGCAGCCGAAATGCACGAGCTCCAGCGCGGCGGCGGAGGCTCCCGCGACGGCGAGTCGGTCGCGCACGTAATACTCGACTGCCTTGACGTCATGGTTGGTGCGTTGCTCGATCTTCTTGACCGCCTGAGCCGCTTCGTTAGGCGGGTTCGAGGCCAGATCGCGTGCGACGGCCAGCACGTTCTCCGAAAGGGTCGCGGCGGCCTCGAGGCCTGCCGGTTTCTCTCGATGCAGCGCGAGCAGCCACTCGGCTTCGATGCGGATGCGTTCTCGGATCAGCGCGGATTCGGACAGGTGAGCGCGAAGAGCTGCCGCGCCACTCGCATAGCGGCCATCAATCGGGGACAGGGCGTCGAGAGGGTCAAGCGCCATGCAGAGCTCGGTACGCTGAAAATGTTAGGATGCGAATCATACCCCATGCCCGACTCTGCCCCCGTTTTCGCCCGTTTTCCCGATCTGAAGACGACCCTTCGCTCGCGGCTGCTGCCGAGCCCCTGTCATGCGCCTGTCAATGACTGGCGCCTGGGAGATGTTTCAGAGTCTCGCAAGCGACGGCTCCGCCAGTTTTCCCCGGAACACCCGACCCCCGCAGCGGTGTTGATACCGCTCGTCGATCGAGGTGACGATCTGGGCGTGCTTCTGACGGTCCGCTCGTCGGAGCTCAAACATCATGCCGGGCAAATTAGTTTCCCAGGGGGGCGCATCGAGGCCATCGACTGCAATCCGCTCAGCGCTGCCTTGCGTGAGACGGAGGAAGAGATCGGTCTCAACGCTGATCGAATCGAGGTCGCCGGTTATCTGCCCGATCACCTCGTGATCACTGGATACCGTGTGACGCCCGTCGTCGGCTTCGTGCATCCTGGTTTCACGGTAGTGCCCGACCCGACTGAGGTCTTCGAGGTGTTCGAGATGCCGTTGTCATTCGTCCTCGATGAGCGAAACCATATTCCTGCCGTGCGACGCTTCGAAGGGGAGGACGTGCATTTCATTGATTTTTCTTTTGGACGGCACACCATTTGGGGTGCGACCGCGGGGATGCTCATGACGTTGTGCCGCACGCTTCGCGGTGAGCCGGGCTGAGCCTCGCCGCCGCATGGGCCAGTCCATCCATCAGCTCCTTGAGATCATGCGTGCGCTGCGTGATCCCACATCGGGTTGCGCGTGGGATCGAGAGCAAACGTTTGAAAGTATCGTGCCGCACACGCTCGAAGAGGCGTATGAGGTCGCCGAGGCCATCGGTAGTGCAGACGCCGACCGAATTCGTGATGAGCTCGGTGATCTGCTTTTTCAGGTGGTGTTTCTCTCTCGTATCGCCGAAGAGCGAGGGCTGTTCACCTTCGACGATGTCGCGCGAGGGATTTCCGAGAAGTTGATTCGGCGTCATCCGCATGTCTTCGCCGAGCGAGCGGGCCTGAGTGCAGACGAGCAGACTCGGGCGTGGGAGTCATTCAAGGCGCAAGAGCGCGCCGCGTCCGGCGACCAGGGCGTTCTCGATGGGGTTGCGCGAGCTCTACCGGCGCTGACCCGTGCCGTGAAGCTCGGCAAGCGCGCAGCCCGCGTCAACTTCGACTGGCCCGATGCCTCGGGCATGCGTATGAAGCTCGACGAAGAGCTCGCTGAGTTCGAGACAACCTTGGTGGGTCGCGAGAGCGTGGATAGGCAGCACGAGGAACTCGGCGATCTGCTGTTCGTGATCGCTAACTGGGCCCGACATCTTCGGCTCGATCCCGAAGCCGCCTTGCGCGGATCAAATCAAAAATTCGAACGTCGTTTTGCGGAGATGGAGCGCTTGGCGGCGGCGGCTGGGACACCACTCCTTGAGCTCGATCTCGATGCTTGGGAGCGTCTGTGGCAGCAGGCCAAGGCCGCGGAGCGATCGTCGCCGGTCTAAATAACGGTTTCTCGGCCGATTCGTTGGTCTGTGGCGTTAGAATGCTGCCAGATGAAGACCCCCGACCACCAGACTTGGAATCCCACCAGTTGGCAGACCCGACCTGCGCAGCAGCAGCCGGTTTATCGCGACTCGGTGGCGCTGGCCGATGCGGTGGCCAAGCTCTCGAGACTGCCCCCGATCGTGGTGTCGTGGGAAGTGGAGAGATTGCGCGAAGAGCTTGCGGCGGCACAGCGAGGCGAGCGATTCCTTCTTCAAGGCGGAGATTGTGCCGAAAGTTTTGATGACTGCGAGTCGGGCACGATCACCAAGCGCCTCAAAATTTTGCTACAGATGAGTCTGGTGCTCACCCACGGACTCAAAAAGCCTGTGATTCGTGTTGGGCGCATGGGTGGGCAGTACGCCAAACCAAGATCTGCCGATACCGAAACGCGCGATGGGGTCACGCTGCCGTCCTACCGCGGCGACATCGTCAATCGCGGTGAGTTCACGCCAGAGGCGCGCGAACCCGATCCGCAACTGTTGCTGAGAGGCTACGAACGCGCGGCGCTCACCATCAACTTCGTTCGCGCGCTCATCGATGGCGGGTTCGCGGACCTGCACCACCCGGAGTACTGGGATCTTGGTTTCGTCGGACACTCGCCCTTCAAGGCGAAGTACGAACGAATCGTCGCATCCGTTGCCGATGGCCTGGAGTTTTTCGAGACGATCAGCGCGAAGGAAGTCCATCAGGCATTGCGCGCTGAGTTCTATGCGAGTCACGAGGCCTTGGTACTGCACTACGAGCAAGCCCAGACTCGTTTCATCCCGCGTCAAAATCGCTGGTACAACCTGTCGACGCATATGCCGTGGATTGGCATGCGGACGGCACAGCTCGACGGGGCGCACGTCGAGTATTGCCGTGGTATCGCGAACCCGGTCGGCGTGAAAATCGGAGCAGCGATGGACGCCGCGTGGCTACAGCGGCTTGTCACCACGCTGAACCCTCAAAATATTCCCGGCAAATTGGCGTTCATCCACCGATATGGCGCAAAAGATATCGAGAGCGCATTGCCGAAGGCTATTCAGGCCGTGAGAGCCACTGGGCATTCCGTACTCTGGATCTGCGATCCGATGCACGGGAACACTGAGACGAGCCAAAGCGGCCTCAAGACCCGACGCTTCGAGAACATTCTTCGCGAGCTCGAATTCGCCAGTTCCATCCATCAGTCGCTCGGCTCGCATCTCGGCGGCGTGCATGTGGAGCTGACCGGTGAGGACGTCACCGAATGCACGGGCGGTGCGCGAGGCTTGGCTGACCTCGATCTTCAGCGGGCATACAAATCGAGCGTCGACCCTCGCCTCAATTACGAGCAGTCGCTCGAGCTGTCGCTAATGTTGTCCGAACGGCTGCGGGCGCCGAGACGGGGCGAATAAAGACCGACGGTCTTTATTGGGTGCCGCAGGGCGTGTTGCGTGGGCATGATCGGCTGCGTGGGCAGATGATGCTTGCCGGCGCATCCAGCGATCGAGATACCCAAGCAATGTTCAACACATGGCTGACTGTTCGGATCGCGTCGGCCGCTTCAGTCGGTACTTGGCTAATCCCGCCGCCGCGACCGCAGTGATCATCAATGAGATCGATGAGGGTTCTCGAATCGAAGCCCTGCGCATCGAGCGCGGGGGCGAGGTCGATGCCGACCGACAGCACATGCGACACGTCTGCCGCGTCTCGCGTCCGGAGAGAGTGACAGCAGTAGAGTTGAGGTGTGCCGCCATCGCGCATGATCGAAATCTGCGACACCGGGGCGAAGGGCTCACTGGAGGACGACGTATCATCTCGAAGTAATCTGAATACCGCCCAATTCGGGCACGGATCAGGAACAAGGCTCATGTTGCCCCAGGGCAAGGCAATGCCATTACCGCGATAGACAGCCCGAAGATATCCCGGCGCATAGCCGTCAAAGAAATGCCAATGGCGATAAGGGGAGACGCTGGTCATTCGTCTCATCATCACCGCTTCGGTAATCCCGAGCTTTTCGACAGCCGCGAGTTCGTGACGCTCTCTAACAAGGAACTGTCTGAAAGGTTGCTTGGGGCAAAGCAGTGCTCCGGCAAACGCGCTGCATTCAAAGTCGCGCCAAGCGAGCAACACGTCTCGTGGCGCCATGCCGCCGACCGGGCCGAGCGCCCCGGGCTCCTCGTAACCGAGACCTGCAGCGCTGTGCGGAGGGACGACGCCATCTCCGTTATGGAGGATTCGATGACCAATGAAGAAGGCGAGCGTGTACTTGAGTCTTGCCTCGTGTGAGCGAAGGTTTTTATTGATCACGATGGTCTCGGGTGATTCGAAACGAGCTCGAAGCACCGGCGCCGATTTAGTGGGTCGGTCCTCGTCGACCCAGCGGATGGCGAGCCCTGTGTCTTTGACGATTTTCAGTACGTCATCGAGCGAGAGAGGCATTCGACGTCGTCCCACCGACTCCGCGGCGCGTTCGATATCGGGAAACTCGTTTTGACGGGATTCTTGCCAAACCCGGACGAGCAGACGCGCAAACTGCCGTCCACTGGTGCCCGTCTGCGCGAGCAGCTCCGGTAAGGCGAGCTGCAGGAGATCGCGAGAGAATAAAAAGGCAGGTTCGAGCGGCATGGGATCCGCCGCGCTCGTTCTCGGACCCTTCGAGATCTCGGGGGCAACCGACTCGGTTCGGTCGAGGAACCAACTGGATTCCTTACCAAACACCGAGGCAAGTACGGCAAGCATCTCAGCGGAGGGCATGCGTTTACCGGTCTCTACCATGCTGAGATAGCTCACGGAGGGCGCATGATCGGCACTGAGCTGTACGCACCGGCTGGATAACTCTTCCAGGGTGAGGCCGTTCCGCTTGCGCAGGGTGCGCAGCTTCGAGCCTAAAAAGTGTCCTTGACGCAGTAATCCGGTCATCGGCGATGCCTCGCTGCTGCGAGTGAAATTCACATTGTGAAATTTCTATTGTGTAAATCCTCTCACTACGCGCCTTAAAGTTCAACAGCCGTGGAGCCCCGGGGATCAGGAGTTCAAGGATGGCCAGCATCGATATCGCAGCAAGGACGCCAGCGAGGCCTCAGGGTGAAGGCATCCTGACCGTAGAGGCGCTCGCTTTTCTCGGGGAGCTCGCAGAACGGTTCGCCCCGCGTGTGGAGCAGTTGCTCAAGGCTCGTGAGCAGCGCCAGCAACGCCTCGATGCCGGCGACTTGCCGGACTTCCTGCCAGAGACCCGTGCGATCCGAGACGGCGTTTGGACGGTGGCGCCGATTCCGACAGATCTGCAAGACCGTCGGGTCGAGATCACGGGGCCTACCGACCGCAAGATGATCATCAACGCGCTGAACTCCGGGGCGCGCGTGTTCATGGCCGACTGTGAGGACTCCCTCGCGCCCTCATGGGAGAACGTGGTTGGCGGGCAAGCGAATCTTCGCGATGCCGTGCGCAGACAAATCGATTTCACGAGTCCCGAGGGTAAGGCGTATCGACTGGCGGACAAGACGGCAGTCTTGATCGTCCGACCTCGCGGCTGGCATCTCTACGAAAAGCACCTGTTGCAGGGTGGTCAGCCGATCCCTGGCGCGCTCGTCGATTTCGGTCTTTATCTTTTTCATAACCACGGCGAGCTGCGTTCGCGCGGCACGGGTCCCTATTTCTATTTGCCCAAGATGGAGAGTCATCGCGAGGCACGGCTGTGGGCCGAGGTCTTCGATTTTGCAGAGCGCCGACTCGGGATCGAGCATGGCACCATCAAATGTACGGTGCTGATCGAGACGATTCTCGCGGCATTCGAGATGGATGAGATCCTTTTCGAGTTGCGCGACTACATCGTGGGTCTCAATTGTGGTCGCTGGGACTACATCTTCAGTTTCATCAAAAAATTTGCAAGACGCGCTGACTTCTTGTTGCCGGAGCGACGTCTCATCACGATGACCACGCATTTCATGCGTTCTTACTCTCTCCTTTGTATCAAGACCTGTCATCGTCGCGGTGCCTTCGCGATGGGTGGCATGGCGGCGCAGATCCCGATCAAGAATGATCCGATCGCCAATGATGCGGCGATCGCCAAAGTACGTGCGGATAAGGAACGTGAGGCCGGTGACGGTCACGATGGCACTTGGGTCGCTCACCCGGGCTTGGTGCCGATTGCAATGGAGGTCTTCGATCGTCTGATGCCGACGCCGAACCAGCGTCAGCGGCTTCGCGAGGATGTCTCAGTGACCGCGGCAGATTTACTCAAGATTCCGGAAGGCCGTATCACCGGAGAGGGCTTGCGGGAGAACGTCAGCGTATCGCTGCAGTACATGGCCGCGTGGCTGTGCGGCAACGGGTGCGTGCCCATCAACAACTTGATGGAAGATGCAGCGACCGCCGAGATCTCGCGTGCGCAAATTTGGCAGTGGATTCGTCATGCCGGGGGCGTGCTCGACGATGGACGCAAGATCACGGCAGAGCTGTTTCGTGAGGTGCTTGCGACGGAGTGCAAAACTCTTCGAGCCCGTCTGGGTGAGACCGCGTATTCCGCGGGACGCTTCGATGGCGCGGCGCGCTTGCTCGATGAGATCACGACTGCGCCCGAGTTTGCGACGTTCCTGACGCTGGCCGCGTACCGTGAGCTTGAGTGATCCTTTTTACACAAAATCAGCCCTTGAACCTTCAGTTTTTCCGAGGACTTTAGTCATGCAAATGAAGACCGCCGAACAACTCACCCGAGAGTGGCAGGAAAACCCCCGATGGCGCGGCGTGTCGCGCGGTTACAAGGCGGAGGATGTCGTTCGCCTTCGCGGGACCGTTCACGTCGAGCATTCGCTTGCACGACTTGGCGCCGAGAAGCTGTGGCGCCATATGAGCGCCATGCCGTTCGTCAACGCGCTGGGTGCGTTGACGGGCAATCAGGCCATGCAGCAAGTTCGTGCGGGCCTCAAGGCGATTTATCTCTCAGGATGGCAGGTGGCAGGCGATGCCAACCTCGCCGGTGAAATGTACCCGGATCAGTCGCTCTATCCGGCCAACTCGGTTCCGCAGGTCGTCCGTCGTATCAACAGCACCTTGCTGCGTGCGGATCAGCTGCATCACGCCGAGGGCAATGATTCCATCGATTGGCTGCAGCCGATCGTGGCGGACGCCGAAGCGGGCTTTGGTGGCGTACTCAACGCGTTCGAGCTCATGAAGGGCATGATCGAGGCCGGTGCCGCGGGCGTGCACTTCGAGGATCAACTGTCCTCGGCCAAGAAGTGCGGCCATATGGGCGGCAAGGTGCTCGTTCCGACGCAGGAAGCCGTGAACAAGCTCGTCGCGGCGCGCTTGGCGGCGGACGTGAGCGATGTGCCCACGATTCTTGTCGCGCGTACGGATGCCGAGAGCGCGAATTTATTGACGGCTGACGTGGACGAGCGTGACCGTCCGTTCATCGATACCTCAAAGGGCCGCACCTCGGAAGGATTCTTTTTTGTTCGGGCGGGGCTGGAGCAGGCCATCGCGCGTGGACTTGCCTACGCACCGTATGCCGACTTGTTGTGGTGCGAGACCGGCACGCCGGATCTCGAAGAGGCCAAGCATTTCGCAGAGGCGATCCACAAAAAGTTTCCTGGAAAGCTGCTTGCGTACAACTGCTCACCCTCGTTCAACTGGAAGAAAAAGCTCGACGACGCGACGATCGCGAAGTTTCAGCGTGAGCTCGGCGTAATGGGCTACAAGTTCCAGTTCATCACGCTCGCGGGTTTCCACGCGCTCAACTACTCGATGTTCACCCTCGCAAAGGGGTATCGCGAGTCGCAGATGACGGCCTATGTGGCGCTGCAGCAGGCGGAGTTCGGCTCCGAGAAGGACGGCTACACCGCAACCAAGCACCAGCGCGAAGTCGGAGCGGGTTACTTCGACGATGTCACCCAAACCGTGACCGCCGGGCAGTCCTCCGTGACGGCCATGAAGGGTTCGACCGAAGAAGAGCAGTTCGCCGTCGGCTGACGCGGCTCGGGTACAATCCGCGGCCTTCGTCAGAGGGTCGCGGATGTCCTCCATGCTTTTCGATCCGGCGTGTCGGCGCTGCCCCAGGCTCGCGGAGTTTCGCGCGGAGTCGGGTCGCCGTCACCCTGGTTACCATGCCGCGCCGGTGCCGGCTTTCGGGGATGTCGATCCTCGTTGGCTGATCGTGGGCCTGGCTCCCGGGATGCACGGAGCCAACCGAACGGGTCGACCCTTCACGGGTGACCACGCCGGCGTCATGCTTTATCAAACGCTGCATGAGCTCGGTGTGTCGTCGGCTGCGCAGTCCGAGTCGGTCGACGACGGGCTCGCGCTCTTCGGAGTGCGCATCACGAACGCCGTGAAGTGTCTTCCGCCCGAGAACAAGCCGACGCCTGCCGAGGCGCGCACCTGTAACGGTTTTCTTCGCGCGGAGCTCTCGGCCCATGGAAGTTTGCGAGTGCTCGTGGCGCTCGGACGAATCGCGCACGATGCCATCCTTGATGCGGCGGGCGAGAGTCGAGGTGCGTATCGCTTTGGGCACGCGGCAGAGCATCGGCTCGCCGATGGCCGATGGCTCGTCGATTCGTACCACTGCAGTCGATACAACACGCAGACGAGACGCCTCACGGCAGACATGTTTCGTAAGGTGCTTGCGCGCGCCCAAACTCTCGCCGGACAGTCGTCGGGATAGGGCGTGTGAGCGTGACATTCGACTCCAAGGAGTTCGTCGCCAGCTTGCCGAAGCGGCCCGGCGTCTATCGAATGTTCGCTGGGGATGGCTCCCTGCTCTATGTCGGCAAGGCCAAGAACCTTCGCGACCGAGTCGGTAGTTATTTCGTTCCCTCGAACGTCATGCCCAAAGTTCAGGCGCTGGTCGCGCAGATCACCTCGATGGAGGTGACGGTCACGCGATCCGAGACCGAGGCCTTGCTACTCGAACACAATCTCATCAAGGCGCTGCATCCGAAGTACAACGTCGTCATGAGGGACGACAAGAGCTTCCCCTATCTATGGCTTTCCGCAGACCACGAGTTTCCGCGTCTGTCGGTGTATCGAGGATCGCGCAACATACCCGGTCGATTTTTCGGTCCCTACCCAAACGCGGGGGCGGTGAGCGAGTCGCTGCATTATCTGCAGAAGATTTTCCGGCTCCGAAACTGCCGCGACAGCTATTTTGCCCATCGTAGTCGTCCGTGTTTGCAATACCAGATCGGACGATGTTCGGCGCCCTGCGTCGAACTCATCTCCAAGTCCGACTATGCGCGCGACGTCGAGGCAGCGGTGCAGGTGCTCGAAGGTCGAAACGACGAGGTCCAGAAGCAGCTTGCGGTGAGAATGGAGGAGGCCTCCGAGCGGCTCGAGTTCGAGCGGGCGGCTGCACTACGCGATCAAATTGCCGCCATCAAAGAATTACAGGCACAGCAAGTCGTCGCCGCCGACGATGAACGCGACGCCGATATCTTTGCCATTACCGGAGATCCGGGCGGCTATGCGATCAGCGTGATGCCGGTTCGGGGAGGGCGGAGCCTCGGAACCAGCGGATTTTTTCCGAAAGCCGTTTTCGCCGAACCTCTCGAGGCGCTGTCCTCGTTCATCATGCAGTACTACGGGGAGCAGTCACCGCCCCCGGAGATCTACACGAATATCGTGCTCGAGGATTCCGAGTCGATCGCCGAGGCGCTCGCATCGATTGCGGGGCATGCGGTTCGAGTACGGCGGGCCCAACGGGGACTTGTGGCGAGATGGGTCGAGATGACCCAGGACAACGCAGCCAATGCGCTGCGAATGCGACTCGCCCGTCGCGAGGGGTACGAGGCCTTGCTCGCCTCGCTTGTCGAGGAGCTGGCGTTGCCTGCCGTACCCGAGCGAATGGAGTGCTTCGATATCAGTCATACGCAGGGCGAGGGCACCGTCGCCTCCTGTGTGGTGTTCGGTCGCGAAGGGCCTCTCAAGAAAGATTATCGGCGCTTCAATATCGAGGGCGTGGCGCCCGGCGATGATTACGGTGCGTTGCGCGAGGCGATCGCGCGTCGCTTCGCGCGGATCGTCGCAGGGGAGATTCCACAGCCTGATCTGCTCGTGATCGATGGGGGTCCTGCCCAGATCGCCGGCGTGGTCGACGTTCTGGCAGCGGCGGGTTTTGCCGACCAAGAGGTCATTGGCATTTCCAAGGGCCCCGATCGTCGGGCAGGGCAGGAGCGTATCCATTTCCCGGGTGAGTCGCGGCCGCCGCTCATCCCCGGGCCGCAGTCCGCCGCCCTCAAGGCGATCCAGCGTATTCGTGACGAGGCCCATCGGTTCGCGATCACCGGTCATCGGCGTCGGCGTGCAAAACGGTTCAACGAATCGATCCTCGAAACCGTGCCAGGGCTCGGTCCGGCGAAGCGGCGCGCCTTGCTTCAGCACTTTGGCGGTCTGCAGGGTGTGTTGAAGGCCGGGCGAATGGATCTCGAGCGTGCGCCGGGCATCGGCCCAGCACTCGCACAAAACCTTTATGATGCGCTGCACCCCGGCGGCTGATCGCCAAACGATGCCCCCACACGCCCCATGCTGCTGACCGTCCCGAATGTGCTCACCTGGATGCGGATTTTCTCGATCCCCGTCGTGGTGGTGCTCTTTTACATGCCGTTCCCGTGGTCAGACCCTGCGGCGGGTGCGTTGTTCGCTTTGGCGGGCATCACCGACAGCCTCGACGGGTACTTCGCGCGCAAGTACGGGCAGACTTCGAGGCTCGGCGCCTTCCTCGATCCAGTCGCTGACAAATTGATCGTTGTGGTGGCGTTAGTGTTGCTCGTCAGCAAAGACACTCGACTCATCGTCGTGTTGCCGGCGATCGTCATTATCGGCCGCGAGATCGCCATCTCTGCGCTTCGAGAGTGGATGGCCGAGATCGGTCAACGCACCAAGGTCGCGGTCTCTCCACTTGGCAAGATCAAAACCATCGTGCAGATCGTCGGGCTATCGATGATGTTGATTCGCTGGGACGTCTGGATTCTCCCCACCTATCAGGTCGGTCTCGTACTCACCGTCATCGCGGCCGTTCTGACCCTGGTCTCAGCCGTCGACTACCTCCGCGCGGCCTGGCCCGACCTCAAGGCCCAGTGAGCGTTTAGGCCCCCAAACTTGACTTAACGGGGGTCGCCACTACAATCTCCGCCCTCTGTGCCCGGGCGGGAATAGCTCAGTTGGTAGAGCACGACCTTGCCAAGGTCGGGGTCGCGAGTTCGAGTCTCGTTTCCCGCTCCATTTTTCTCATCCTTGTCGGCACGGCTAGGTGGCAGAGTGGTCATGCAGCGGCCTGCAAAGCCGTCTACGCCGGTTCGATTCCGACCCTAGCCTCCACGTTTTGCGGCCGATGGTCCGCCGAATTCGGCGCGCCGTGATGATCTCGACAGCCTGAGTGTCACCCTCGGCTCGGTGTACTCGAGCAAGACTTGATTCACCTGATCGGCGAACACGTCGTGCATGAAAGACGACTCGACCACGATCCGCGCGTCGGCCGCCGGCGCCGGCATCTCCTGATAGACGAGCAGATTATCGCCCTCGAGTTCGGCGCCGACCGTGGTCGGAGTCAACACCCGTCCGTTTGAGGTGGACCAGCGAAAGGCCTTTTCGACCTCGAGCGCGATTTGTGCGCGACCCTCGATCGAGCTCGGTTGAATGTTGTCGCGAATGCCGAGCTTCGCGAGCAAACGAAGCGCATCGTGGTAGTGGATCGCGTGGACGATTTCCCACTGTCCGCTCCGCTCGTTGATGGCGATTCGCGTAAGGGTGACGTGCGAGCGATGGGCTTCCGCCCGCGGAATCGCTCCGAACATCAGGGCGACGGCAAGGGCTGCGAGCGTTCGCAGCCCCCGCCGTCGCGCAATGGGGCGATCGATCACTTGGCGACGGGTTGCAGCGGCACGTCTTGGCCGCCCGCCGCACCGGCCGACTTCTCGGCTTTGGGCTCTCCTTTGAGCTCAGCGAGCGCGTCGAGCATCTGGTTGCGCTCGCGATCGCGCCCGCGGAAGAGTTCGATGCGGCTTTGCTCGATACGACGCGGCGTGATGTTGTTGGATTTGTCTGAATCGGCGATCAAGTGGTTACGATCGAGCTCCACGCTGACAAGTCGCTTGTTGCGAACGAAAAGCTTAGTGACCTCGAGCGCGTTGTAGCGCCATACCTCGGCCGGGACCGGGTATTCCTCGGTGCTGCCGTCCGCATAGGTGAGGGTGAGCGGCAACGGCGTGACGAGACCGCCGATGTTCTTGAAGTCGACGAAGTACACGTACTCACCCGCTTTGATCGCGCGATCGAGGACGGTGCGCTCCCAGTCTCTGAGCTTCTCACGAAAATCTTTGAACTCGTTGCGGTCTTTGTTGGTGACTGCAAACTGATCGTTTTCGTTGTAGAAGTCTTTGAGTTCCGGATAGCGATCGACGCGGGTCTTGAGGCCCTCGGTGCGGTTCTGTCGCTGCGAGTAGGACTCCGGCCAGTTCGCCGCGAACTCTTGACGCTTCAACGGGAACTCGGCATCCGGATCTTGGGTGGAGACCTGATATTCACGGATGTCGCCAACGGCCACATCGACATGGTCGGTGCCGTAGAACCAGCCGCGCCAGAACCAATCGAGATCGACGCCCGAGGCGTCTTCCATCGTGCGGAAGAAATCGGCGGGAGTCGGTCTCTTGAATTTCCAGCGATTCGAATACTCACGGAAAGCATGATCGAAAAGCTCGCGACCCATGACGGCTTCGCGAAGTACGGCCAGGGCAGCTGCGGGCTTGGAGTAGGCGTTCGGTCCGAACTGCACGATTGTGTCGGAGTTGGTCATGATCGGAACTTGATCTGTCGACTGCATGTAGGCGGTGATGAAGTCGAGAACGTTGGTCTTGTCACCGAACGTCGGGAAGTTTTCTTCCCATTCGAGTTCCGCGATGTACTCAAGGAAGGTGTTGAGACCCTCGTCCATCCACGTCCACTGGCGTTCGTCGGAGTTGACGATCATCGGGAAATAAATATGACCGACTTCGTGGATGATCACGCCGATGAGGCCGTACTTGGCGCTTCGCGAGTAGGTGACCTTCCCGGTTTTTTCGTCAGCGGTCGGACGATATCCGTTGAAGGTGATCATGGGGTATTCCATGCCCCCGCGTTCCCAGGAGTTGACCGAGATCGCGACGGGGTAGGGATAGGGGAATGAGAACCGCGAGTACACCTCCATGGTGTGGATCACGGCATGGGTTGAATACTTTGACCAAATCGGCTCGCCTTCATTCGGATAGAAAGACATCGCCATGACGAAGGGTCGCTTTGAATCGCTCTGGCGGTAACCCATGGCATCCCAGATATATTTGCGTGAGCTCGCCCACGCGAAGTCGCGAACGTTCTCACCCTTGAATCGCCAGGTCCGGGTGCGGTTTGTGCCCTCTTTTTCGTTGGCCAAGGCTTCTTCCGGGGTCACGATGAAGATCGGCTTCTTCGCTGTTTCGGCGCGCTTCAGTCGCGCGCGCTGCTCCGAGGTCAACACGGCATCGGGGTTTTGCAATACGCCCGTCGAGGCCACGATGTGGTCGGCCGGAACCGTGATCTCGACGTCGTAATCGCCGAACTCGAGCGTGAATTCGCCACGACCCAGAAACTGCTTGTGCTGCCAGCCGGTGTAGTCGGTGTAGGCGACGAGACGCGGGAACCACTGCGCGAGGAAGTACTGGTACGTATCGTTCTTCGAAAAGTACTCGTATCCACCGCGGGCGCCGATGGCCGCTTCGTCGACGATATTGGACTGCCATTCGAAGTTGATTTCGATACTCGTTCCCGGGCGCAGCGGCGTCGGTAAATCGATGCGTATCATGGTGTCATTGACTGTGGTACGCAGCGTGCGTCCCGAGGCGTCGCGTACCGGCCCCATCTCATACCCGTACTCGCGGTCCTCGAAGGCTTGGTGACGCCGCATCGCGGCAAAGCTCAGGCTATCGCCACTGCCAACGGTATCTCGCCGCGTCCCCGCATTGGCAGCCACTTCTGAGCGTCTCGCGAGGGAGTCGTCACGGAAAATATTTTGATCGAGCTGCAACCAGATGTAGTTGAGGGTATCCGGCGAGCGGTTCATGTAGGTGATCGACTGCTTCGCCGAGAGGCGGTGACGCTTTTCGTCGAGCGTGACCTGAATACGGTAGTCCGCGCGTTGTTGCCAGTACTGTGCGCCCGGCGCACCCGACGCGGCCCGCGTCACGCCTGGGGTGGGCAGAAGCGTGTCGAGTTGCGCAAAAAGTTTGTCGGGATCCCCCGGCATGCCCTTGACGGCCTTGTCGGCGTTGGAAGCATGGACGGAGAGCGGCAGGAGGGCGACAAGCGCGAGGGCGGCGAGGGAGTGTTTCATGACGTAATTCTAACGGCGCGCGCGGACTTTGCGAGATACTCGGGGCATTATTTCGCGAGTCTTTCCGAATTCGAGGGTCGACCGATGGCGCAGGGATTATCACGAGGGTTGCGATGGTTGATCGGCATCGGGATCGCGCTCTCGGTGGCCGCGGTCGCCGGTTTTATCTGGCTTTTTTTCCTCGGGGGCGTTGCGCTCTCGGATCGGACGATGATCTGGCGGATGCTGCGCGACGGCGGAATCGATCCACCACCCGCCGACGTGGTCGCTCGACAGCTGGTGGCGCCCCAGGGATTTTCGATCAGTCTCTGGGCCACCGACCTTCCGAGTGCGCGATTGATGGTGCCAACGCCGACGGGCGATCTCATCTTGAGTCAACCTCGGGGTGGGTTCGTGGTGCTGTTACGTGCGGATCGGGATGGCGACGGTCGTTCGGATGGTCGAAAAAATTTGTTCGAAGCGCTCGATCGTCCCAACGGTGTCGATCTGCACGATGGTTGGCTGTACATCGCCGAGGCGACGACCGTATCGCGCGTGCGATTCGATGCCGAGACGGCGTCGACTCAGGGCGCGCTCGAGCCGCTCATCACGGGGCTCACCGCGGATGGAAATCATTGGCGAAAAACCGCAAGAGTGGGGCCGGATGGCAAGCTCTACCTCGGGCAGGGCTCGACATGTAATGTTTGCATCGAAAAAGATCCCAGGCGCGCCACCGTGATGCGGTTCGATCTCGAGGGTGCGAACGGAGCGATCATCGCGACGGGGGTACGTAATCCCTATGGATTCGACTGGACGCCGTGGGATGCGGCCCTTTATGCCACGGAAAACAGTCGTGACTTACTGGGTGATGACATTCCGGCCGATGAGCTCAATCGTATCGTCGAAGGTGGTTTTTACGGCTGGCCTGTCGTGCACGGGCGCAGGGTGATCGATCCGCAATTTGGGTCAGGCAACGCGGCGCGCATCGCCGAAGCGATCGCGCCTGCACACGAGTTTCGCGCGCACAACGCGCCTCTCGGCATCCGATTTTTGAGATATCCCAATCGGCCCGCTGAGTTTCAGCGCGCCGCGCTGGTCGCGCTGCACGGTTCTTGGAATCGAACCGAGCCAGACGGCTATAAAGTGGTCTCTCTGCACTTTGGAGAAACCGGCGTCATCGAAGAGCGCCCGTTCCTCGATGGATTTCGCGGGGAGACCGGTCTCATTGGTCGCCCCGTCGATGTGGCCGAGGGCCCCGACGGTTCGATCTATGTGTCGGACGATTACGCCGGGGTGGTCTATCGCGTGCGTTATGAGCCCGCACGCGAACCGAGCCGCTGACCTTCGCACGCCCCGTCGACGAACCGGCGCCAGGCGCCGTCGGCCCAGTCGTCCACGCGATTGCGGAACGTCGCCTGAAACAGCGTACAACGCTGGGTGATGGGCAGAGACTCCTTCTCCATCTCCGCGAGGACCGATTCTCGTGAGACATTGGATGGAGCCATCCGAATGCCGCCGTCCGCGGGTGTGTCGAATACGATCATGCGGGGAGTCTCGGCATCGGTCGTCCAGGGTACCCACTCGAGCCCGAGTCCGTCGCTGCCGCGACCGGGCTTGCCGTCTCGCGCGAATCCCGCCCAGTAGGCCATCATGCGCTCGCTGAGGGCGACGCGGGCCGCTGCGTTGTCCTCATGAAAAAGCATCTTGCCCTGAGGACCGACGTCAAAGAATCCAAAGACGAACGGAATCTCGAGGCCATGCGCCGCGCCGACGATGCGCGAGAGATCGACGAGACCGTAGAGCTGTCCTTGCTCGTCCCAGTCCCATCGATAGGCCCACGCCGGTGCTCCGTGACGCGCCAAGAGATCGGCGATCGAATCGACGCCGTCGGCCTTCCAGACGAGCGAGCGGTATCGCGCTTCGAGATCGTAGGCTTTGGGGTCGCGCAGGGCGAACGGGAGTCCCGCGACCGTGCGAACATGAGTGCGGTCGAAGGCCATGAAGATCTTCGGCTCGTCACGGTTCGTGCCCAACATGACGGGCACGTCGATATGCGTCGTCGGGTCTGCCAGCAAGGCTCGCAGATCGCCTCGGCGGATCACGGTCCCGTCTTGGAAAACCGTCGGGACACGATCGTAATCGCCATCGCGACGGTAGGTGCCGTAGATCGTCCACGGATCGAGAGATCGAAGGAATGCGGACTGCTCCGTCGTCGTCATCTTCGTCGCCAGCTGATCGGCCTCGGTCGAATCTTTGGCTCTGCCCGATGCGATCAGGGAACGACGAAGTACCTGGGCGGTCCCTGAGGAGGAGTCGATGCTCGGCGTACGAGCGAAACCAAAGCCGAGGCTTTGCACAATCAGACGGTGGAATAGCCCCTCCGCTGAGGGTGTCACGAGTAAAGCAAGCGCGTTGGTCGCGCCCGCGGATTCCCCGAGTACGGTGACATTGCCTGAGTCGCCGCCGAAAGCAGCCGCGTTATCGCGTACCCAGCGCAGCGCGGCGACGACGTCCAGGTTGCCGTAGTTACCCGAGAGATCGGGATCCTGAGAGTCCGCGCTCAAAGAAATATTTTCCGGCGGCACGAACCAACCGAAGGGACCGAGTCGATAGTTGGTCATCACGACGATCACACGTTCTCGCTGGGCGAGCACTTGACCGTCATAAAATGCGGCGTGGCCGACCGTGTTGCCGCCGCCGTGGATCCAGAGCATCACAGGCAGACGCTGCGCGGCAGCCTCGGACGTCGTTAACTTCGGCGCGTAAACGCTCAGGAAAAGGCAATCCTCACTGCCTTGGCGTGAACCTGCCTCGCCGACGCCACCGAGGGGTGAGCCGTACTGAATACATGGACTACCGGGCTGCAGCGTTTCGCGCCGACCTGTCCAGCGAGGGTGGGGGCGTGGGGCGCGCCAACGCAGATCACCCATCGGGGCCGCGGCGAACGGAATGCCCAACCAACTATGTCCGCCGGCGGCATTTTCGAAACCGATGACCTCGCCGTTCGCGAGCGCCCGCGAAGAGAGAGGGTCCGCGGTCGGCGCGATGAAGTTTGAGGGACGTGAGGTGCACGCCAACAGGGTCAGCGATATGACCAACGCGACAAGAATTCGGAGCTTTTGAGTCATACGTCACTTCCCTCGACGGATCGATGCGTGGTGCCCCGGGCCGGATTTGAACCGGCACGGCCTTACGGCCAGCAGATTTTAAGTCTGCTGCGTCTACCGGGTTTCGCCACCGGGGCCACGCGAGCGGCAAGTTTAGGCTAGCGCCGACCTTCGTAGGGGAGGCCTGTGCTAGGCTTACGCGGTCGGTGCCGATGGCAGGGATGGGCGGGACCGCGGCTGTTGCGAGTCCTTCTTAAGATAGTCGTCTAAATGTCTGAGCTGTCGGTAAAAAATCTTCATGTCTTCCGGGGTGAGCGCCACCTTCTCAGGGGTCTCGGTTTCGAGGTGCCGGCCGGCTGCTGCCTTCAGGTCGTCGGGGCCAACGGGACGGGTAAGACAACGTTGCTGCGAGTCTTGGCGGGTTTGCTCGAGCCTGAGTCGCTCGAGTTGACCTTTCGCGGTCAGCGCATTCCACCGAGAGATCCCGACTATCACGCGAACCTGTCCTACCTAGGTCACGACCCAGCGCTGAAATCTGATTTCACGTCTGCCGAGAATGTGTCATTCAACGTCGGTCTTCGTCGGCGCGTCGCTTCCGAAGACGTCCAGTCAGCGCTTATTCGAGTCGGCGCAGCGAAGTTTTCGGATCGACCCGTGCGCGCATTGTCGGCCGGTCAACGACGTCGCGTCGCGCTGGCGTCACTTTGGCTGACCGGTGCTTCTCTTTGGCTGCTCGATGAGCCTGCGACGAATCTCGATGTGGCGGGGCAGGGACTGGTCGCATCCTTGATCCAAGAGCATTTGGCGGACGGCGGCCTCGTCATGGCGGCGACTCATCAAGACTTGGGTCTTCCGCCGAACCAATGCGCGACGCTAGAGATCGGCGCGCGAGGGGTGAGCGCGTGACGGCCATTCGAACCTCCACGATCGCTGCAGCGTGGCTTGTCCTGGAGCGAGATCTGCGCTTGGCGGTGAGACGCCCCGCGCAGCTGATTCAGCCGCTCGTGTTTTTTGCGGTGGTCACGCTCTTGTTTCCGCTTGGATATACGCCTGAGCTCGGCAAACTGCGTGCGATCGCGCCCGGCGTGTTGTGGGTGGCCGCGTTGCTGGCGTCCATGCTCGCGCTGGAATCGTTGTTTCGCGAAGATGCCGCCGATGGCACGCTGGAGCAGTTCGTGGTGTCGGGCCAGCCTTTGGTGGGACTTATGGCGGCCAAGACGCTTGCACACTGGTTGTTGACCGGTTTGCCGCTGACCTTGATGGCGCCCCTCTTGGGGATCGCCCTCGGGGTGCCAGTTGTCGCAATGCCCGGCATACTCGTCGCCCTGATGCTCGGCACGATCACCCTCAGTCTGATCGGCGCCGTGGGCGCCGGGCTGACCTTGGGGGTCCGGCGGGGCGGAGTCCTACTGTCTTTGCTGACGCTTCCCCTTGCAGTGCCGGTATTGATTTTCGGCGCTCGGGCGACGGAACTTGCGATCCTCGGTGAAAGTCAGATTGGTCCGCTCTATTTGTTGAGCGCGCTCGCGGTTCTCGGTATCACGCTGGCGCCGCTCGCGGCGGCCGCGGCGGTGCGGATCGGGCTCGAATAAAAGGAAATGAAATGAACTGGACCTGGTTCCATCGGCTCGGCTCTCCCCCTCACATCTACCGTATCGCCGGAACTTTAACGCCGTGGTTTGCGTGGCCGGCGGGGTTGCTCATTGCGGCGGCGCTCTACGGCGGACTGGTACTCGCGCCCCCCGATTACCAGCAGGGTGAGGGATTCCGAATTCTTTATGTGCATGCGCCGTCGGCTTGGTTGGCGGTCATGATTTATGGCGTGATGGCGTCGGCGGCGGCCGTCGGACTCATCTGGCGCATGAAAGTGGCCCATGCCGTGGCCGCCAGCTGCGCGGGGGTGGGTGCGTGGTTCACCGCGGTGTCTCTGCTGACCGGCATGCTCTGGGGCAAACCGATGTGGGGTACGTATTGGGTGTGGGATCCGCGCCTGACCGCCCAACTGATCCTGCTGTTCCTCTATTTGGGCTACATGGGTCTGCGCGCCGGAATCGACGATCTCGGCCGCGCCGACAAGGCGAGCGCCGTGCTCGCGATCGTCGGTGTCGTCAACATCCCGATCATCCGCTACTCCGTGGAGTGGTGGAATTCCATCCATCAAGCGCCGTCGGTCATGAAAATGGATCGACCCTCGATGCCCTTCGATATGCTCGCACCCTTGCTCATGATGCTGCTCGGTTTCACGCTTTATTTCGCCGCGGTGATGCTCGTTCGTCTGCGCGCCGAGATCCTGCGTCGTGAGCGAACGGCGAGTTGGATTCGAGAGGTACTTCGATGACCGAGTTTTTTGCCATGGGCGGGTACGCCGTCTTCTTGTGGCCTGCCTATCTCGTCACTCTGATCGCCATCGTCGCGAATGTCCTGATTGCCCGCCGTGCCCACGATGGGGCGAAGCAGGAGGCCCGTCGCCGTTTCGATCTCGAAGATGAGGGGAGTACGACATGACGCCGCGTCAACGTCGAATCACGCTGGTTGTTGGAATCCTCGCGGGCGTATCGCTCGCCGGCGTTCTGGCCTTGAATGCGTTTCGCGAGAACGTGATGTTTTTTTTCGATCCGTCGCAGGTGGCGGCGGGAGATGCGCCCATCGAAAAGCGGTTCCGTCTCGGCGGCATGGTTCGCCCCGGCACGGTCGATCGCGAGGCAGGCAGTCTCGACATGAGCTTTGTCGTGACCGATTTCAAGCATGATGTGCGTGTGGTCTACACGGGCGTCGTTCCGGATCTCTTCAGAGAAAACCAGGGTGTTGTCGCCCATGGTCGTCTGGGATCAAACGGTGTGTTCGTCGCGGATGAAATCTTGGCCAAGCACGACGAAAACTACATGCCGCCCGAAGTGGCCAAAGCCATCAAAGAAAAACACGGTGGCGTAATGCCGGTGAACCCGGATATCCGCGCCGCACCTCAAACTGGAACCTGACATGCTCGCAGAGATCGGACTGTTCGCGATGGTGTTGGCGCTACTGGCGGCGATGGCTCAATCTGTCTTCGGAATTGCGGGACCTTGGCTCGGTCGCGACTCCTGGACCGCAGCCGTTCGGCCCGCCGTCACGGTTCAGTTCTGGACTACCACGCTGTCGTTGGCAGTGCTGATCGCCGCCTTCGTACAGAACGACTTCTCTGTTAAGTACGTTGCCGCCAATTCAAATTCGGCGTTGCCAGTGGGGTATCGCGTTGCGGCCGTGTGGGGCGCTCATGAAGGGTCGCTGCTGCTGTGGGCGTGGATCCTCGTCGCCTGGACATTAGCCGTCGCCTTGCTGTCAAAGAGCTTGCCGTCATCGTTCGCTGCGCGAGTTCTCGGCGTTCTCGGGCTCGTGAGCTTGGGGTTTCTGGCCTTCACGCTCTTTACTTCAAACCCGTTCATGCGACTCGAGCCGGCGGCGCCCGACGGGCGTGATCTCAATCCTCTTCTGCAAGACCCTGCGCTCGCGGCACATCCGCCGATGCTGTACGCGGGTTACGTGGGGCTTGCCGTGGCGTTTGCCTTCGCTTGCGCGGCGATGATCGAGGGGCGTCTCGATCAGGCCTGGGCGCGCTGGACACGACCCTGGACGACGATCGCCTGGGCGTTTCTCACTGTCGGTATCGCGCTTGGAAGCTGGTGGGCGTACTACGAGCTCGGCTGGGGCGGCTACTGGTTCTGGGATCCCGTCGAAAATGCGTCGTTTATGCCGTGGCTCGTGGCGACGGCACTCATCCACTCGCTTGCGGTGACGGAGAAGCGGGGGCTCTTCAAGAGCTGGACGTTACTGCTCGCGATCCTTGGATTTTCGTTGTCGCTACTCGGTACTTTTCTCGTTCGCTCCGGCGTGTTGGTATCCGTTCACTCGTTCGCAGCGGATCCCGCCCGGGGCATGTTCATCCTTGCATTCCTCGTCATCATCATCGGTGGAGCGCTGACACTTTACGCATGGCGCGCGCCGCTGCTTCGCAGTGAGGCGGGTTTCGAGTTCACGGCGCGAGAATCGTTCCTGTTGTTTAACAATATTTTGCTTATCGTCGCGGCGGGAGCGGTGTTTGCGGGCACGATGGCGCCGCTCATCTCTGATGCCTTGGGGCTCGGCACCCTATCTGTCGGGCGACAGTATTTTGATCCGGTATTTTTGCTGCCGACCCTGCCGTTACTCGCGCTTGCTGCCGTGGGCATCCATTCAAGCTGGAAGAAAGGTCGCGTCAGTGATCGTCGAGCCGCGATTCTCATTTCGTTGGCCGTCGGAGTGTTGATTACGCTCGTGCTCGTGCTTGGGGTGTGGGAGGGCGCAAAAATCTTGACGCCCCTCGGTTTTGGGGTGGGGTTGTGGCTGTTCTTCTCTGCGCTGGTGGATCCAATCGATCGTTGGCGTCGTGGGCTGTCTTGGAGCCGGGGCGTCATCGGCATGGCGATCGCCCACGCCGCTCTCGGTTTATTCGTTGTCTCGGTGACAGCCGTCGAGTCCTACACCCGTGAGCGCGATCTCGCACTCGCGGTGGGCGAGTCGGGAACGGTGGGGGAGTTCGAGTATCGCCTGCTCAGTCTCGAGACCGCCGAGGGCCCGAACTACGACGCGCTTCGCGGGGAGATCCAGGTCTTCGAGCACGGAGAGCCGATCGGAATTCTTTATCCCGAAAAAAGAAACTACTGGGTGCAGCGCCAGATGATGACCGAGGCCGGCATCGACATGCAGTGGAGCCGCGATATCTTTGCGGCGCTCGGTGAGGATCTGGGTGCGGGACGCTGGAGCGTGCGGGCGCAGGTTCGCCCATTGATCAACTATGTTTGGTTTGCAGCGCTTCTGATGGCTATCGGTGGTGTCGTCGCGGCGACTGATCGCCGCTATCGTCGGCGAGAGGAGACCGGCGAGTGAAGCGCTTCCTGTTGCCGGCGTTCTTCTTCGCTCTTCTGGTGGCAGTTCTGTACGTCGGTGTTCAGCGGGCGCCTCAGAAGGCAGTGATTCCGTCTGCGCTCATCGGCAAGCCGGCGCCTGCCTTCACCTTGCCCGTACTCGGATCGCCCGGCGAGTTCTCAGAGTCTGCGATGCGAGGTCGCTGGTATTTGCTCAACGTTTGGGGCACCTGGTGTCCGGAATGTCTAAACGAACATGACATGCTGCTCGAGATCGCCCGCTCGGATACCCTTCCGATGGTTGGTCTCAACTGGAAGGACGAAGACTCAGCGGCGATGTCCTGGTTGTCACAGCTCGGCGATCCCTACGACGTCGTCGCGGTGGATCGCGACGGAGAAGTGGCCATCGATTGGGGGGTCTATGGCGCTCCCGAAACGTTCCTCGTCGATCCGGCCGGGATCGTGATCTACAAGCATGTCGGGCCTCTCAATCGAGAGGTTTGGCAGAAGCAGTTTCTGTCGCGATTGCCGACTGAGCGGAGTAGCTCGTGAGACGGTTCCTCCCGCTGCTGCTGAGCATGTGCTGGATATCGCCGACGTTCGCAATCGACCCGATCGAGATGTCTAATCCGGCACTGCAGGAGCGTTATCGGAATCTCTCTCACGAATTACGTTGCATGCAGTGCCAGAACCAATCGATCGCCGACTCGCCCGTCGGTCTCGCCGGTGATCTTCGGCGTGAAGTGCGTCAATTGCTCGAAGAGGGCAAGACCGATCGGGAGATTCGACAGCACATGAAAGATCGCTACGGCGATTTCATTCTGTTTCGCCCTGAGTTTTCACCGCGTAACGCGTGGTTATGGATAACACCGATTTTGTTTCTTTTGATCGGCCTATTCGTCGCGATACGTATCATTCGTCAGCGCGTGACGTTGGCGCCCACCGATGGGTCCAATCCCGACGATTCGGGACATGAGGGGATGCGAGATCGATGAATACGAGTGCCTTCATGGTGTTTCTGGCTACTGCGATCGCTCTGTCGGCGGCGGGCTTTCTTTGGATGTTGCGACCGCTTTGGCGGGATCGCTCTCAGCGTTGGGTCGCCGGTGTCGTAGTGGTGGTTTTAGCGGGATCGGCGATCGGGCTGTATCGCTATGCGAGTGTATGGACCTGGCCTGATGAGGAGATCGTCGCTGAGAATCCCGCCGCGATAGTGAGTCGGTTAGCGCGCCGACTTGAGCGTGAGCCCGACGACGTGCAGGGATGGCTCATGCTCGGACGCTCGCATGCTGCGCTCGGTCAGTACCCGCTCGCACAGCGGGCCTATCGCCGTGCCGATCGACTCGAAAACGGACGAAACGCCGAGGCCTTGATCGGGTTGGGTGAGTCGATGGTCTTGCAAGCTGATGGGGCGGTCGATGATCGATCAGGCCGAATCTTTGAGCAGGCGCTCATCCTCGAACCCGACTCCGAGAAGGCGCTGTTTTTCTCAGCGGTCGCGGCTCAACGCCGGGGCGAATATCCGCTCGCCATCGAGCGATTCGAAAGAATGTTGACGCTGAGTCCGCCCGAGAACATTCGTGTGATTCTGCAGGAGCAGATTGTGCGTCTGCGGAGCGGGGCGACCGACCCGGAGCTCGGGGGTCCGTCCTCGGGCGTCCGGAGTGCCAGTGCGTCTTCGTCGACGGCTCCACCGGAGAAGCCGCGAGTGATCGTCGCGGTATCGATCAAGCCTTCTCTCGCTCAATCGGTTGCCCCCGGTTCGACGTTGTTTGTCTTTGTGCGAGCGCCTGGGCGACCGGGTCCGCCGCTTGCCGTGAAGCGGCTGCCGGCGGTGTTTCCGGTTTCGATTGAGCTCACTGAGGCCGACAGCATGGTCGAGGGCCTTACATTCGCTCCGAACGATACGGTTGAAGTGTCAGCGAAGGTTTCTAGCGACGGGATTGCAACGCCGCGCAGTGGTGATCCGATCGGCAGTACGCGCTATATCGTCGGTCGCGATTTCAAGAAAGCGGTCGTCATCGACGGACTGACTCCGTGAGCGAGGTCGCGAGTCGACCACCGCTGCGATTGCGTTGGTTGATTGCGCCGGGAGAGGGGCGTGCGTTGTTCGCGGCGGCCGGTGCGTATTTTTTGTTGCTCGGCGGTTACTACATGCTTCGCAGTCTGCGCGAAGCGTTTGCGCTCGAGGTCGGACGCTCACAGATCGCCAATCTGTTCTACGTCACCTTCTTTGTGATGATGGCGATCCTGCCGCTTTATTGGTTCGTGGTCGCCCGCCTGCCGCGAAGGTGGTTGTTTCCGGCGATCTACGCCTTCGTCGTTGCGCTGTTCTCTGCGTTAGCGATTGGAATGGCCGCGAGTCCGGATAACAAGTGGTTGCCGGCCGCGTACTTCGTGTTGGTGACCTCACTCAATCTCTTCATCGTGTCGGTATTCTGGAGTGTGATGGTCGATGCGTGGCGCTCGGCCTCTGCCAAACGACTCTTCGGTTACATCGCTGCGGGAGGGAGCGCGGGCGCGATCGCAGGCCCTGCATTCAATGCGCTGTTCGTCGAGCGACTGGGTCCGACCACGACGATTCTGGTCGCCTGTGCCGTCATCCTTCTTGCAACCGTGCTTGGCCGGCAGGCGCAGTTTTTCGAGGCGCGTAGCGAGGGTTCGGGCATCGACCCCAACGAGCGATTGGCGCTTCCGGTGGGTGGCCGGGCAGTCGACGATCTCAAGCGGCTCGTGACGTCTCCTTTTCTGATCGCAATCGCAGGGCTCATCGTCGGCGGTCAGATATTGGGCGGTTTCATGTATCAGGAGCAGGCCGAGTATGTCGAGGCGGCGTATGCGACCTTGACCGAGCGGGCGGCCTTGTTCGCGCGGATCGATCTGTCGGTCAGTGTATTAGCCCTGATCTTTCAGACTCTGGTCGTGGGTTGGGTGGCCTCGAGGGGTGGGCTTCGTGCGGCGCTCGGGCTCGTTCCCGTGATTTTGATCGGCTCACTGGTGCTGCTTGCGCTCATGCCGGTCGGTATCGTCTTGATCGTCACGCAGGTCATTCGTCGCGCCGTCGACTACGGGCTTTTCAAGCCATCACGCGAAATGCTCTTCACCGTTCTCGACCCCGAGAGCAAGTTCAAAAGTAAAAGTTTAATCGACACCTTGCTTCAGCGGGGCGGGGACAGTGTCAGCCAGCTCACCTATCCCTTAGTCGCGGGGCTCGGGCTCGCCGGCGTCTCATGGGTGCTCGCTGGCGTGAGCGCCGTGATGCTTATCGTCGCACTATGGCTCGGGACGGTCTTCGCCCGAAGCGAGACGCGAGCAACGGATCAATGACGGACGATGTCTCGCGATTGCCCGTCGCACTCCGTGACGGACAGGGTCGGCTGCGTGTCGATAAGAGGGCGCTGCTCAAAATTGCGGCACCACTGATGGTGACCAATGCCATCCAGGCGCTTCTCAACCTGACAGACACCTGGTTCATCGGTCGATTGTCGACCGACGCCGTGGCCGCGATGGGCGCCATCTACTGGTTGATGTCCTGCGCAATTTTAATTTTGGGCGGCGTGGGACTGGCGACTCAGTCGTTCGTATCGCAGGCCGATGGGGCGGGTCGCCGCGCTCGTGCCTCTCAGTGCCTCTGGAACACGCTGTGGGCGTCCATCGCGGCGTTGCCTCTGTTCCTGATTGCAGCCTGGGCGGGAGGTCCGATTCTCGCGCTGTTCAATCTGGAGCCAGGAATTCGTGGTATGGCGGAGGAGTATTGGGAGCCTCGATTGGCAGGCGCGTTCCTCGGCGCCATGAGTTGGGGCTTGGTGAGCTTCTTCAACGGAATCGGCGCCACCAAGTTGACGTTCATCGTTGCCGTCGTCACGACACTCGCGAATGTTCCGGCCAATCAGTTCTTCATGTTCGAACTCGAGATGGGTATGGCGGGGGCGGCCTGGGGGACGAACTTGGCCCAGTTCATCGGGCTTGTGGTCGGCATCATGTTTCTCCTGCGCGGAGATCTTGCTCGGCGTTACAAGACGCTCGCGACATGGCGGCCGCGGCTCTCGATGATCCGACGTCAATTGGCGGTGGGCTTGCCGGTCGGCATCATGTACGGCGCTGACGTACTCGGTGTGGCCATCATGCAGCTCATGGTGACTCAGGTCGGAAAAGTCGGAGCGGCCGCGACCCAGATCGTCATCATGCTGACCTCCATCGCCTACATGCCCGCTTTGGGGCTTGCGGCCGCCGGCACGACGGTTGTCGGTCAGGCCATCGGTGCGGGCGATCGAGAATGGGCGATGCGACTTGGTACGTTCGTTGCTCGCTCTTGTTCGGCCCTGATGCTCTCCGTCGCGTTGCTTCTTCTTGTCATCGGTCCGTGGTTGATGCCGCTCTTCATCAATCCTGCGGATATCAACGCTACGGCGGTCGTCTCGACGGCGCTCATCCTTTTGTTGCCTGCAGCGTGCTACCAGATGTTTGATGGTCTTTATTTCGGATCGAGTTTTGCACTTCGTGCAGCGGGGGATACGAGCGTCCCCGCGGGCGTCGCGATCGTGTTGTCGTGGGTGATTTTTGTTCCGCTCTCACACGTGCTGATCTTTGATTCGAGCGGCGCGTGGGTCGACGGTCTACCTCAACTCGGACTCGGCGCGCTCGGTGGATGGCTCGCCCTCATGAGCTACGCGATGTTGCTTGGCACCCTCATGTATTGGCGCTGGCGGAGCGGGCGCTGGCAGCAGATCAATATCTGGGGGTCCCGCGGCGCCAACGTTGGATCATGATCCAGCCGCCCACCATGCCGCCCAGGTGTGCGAAGTGGGCGATACCGGCAGCGGTGCCAGTGACCCCGAGATAAAGTTCGAGACCGGCAAAGAGTACGGCGAATAACCAAGCCGGCATCGGGATCGGCGGAATCAGCGGTACGATTTTTCGGTGAGGAAACATCATCGCGAAACCGAGTAACATGCCGTAGATTCCGCCTGAAGCGCCGACGGTGGGCGCGATCTCTCCGATTGATGACGTGACGGCAAGTTGCATCAGCCCCGCCGCCAGGACGCTCGCGAAGTAAAACGTCAACAGTCGTCGCGTACCCCAATACTGTTCAAGTTCATTGCCGAAGGTCACGAGTCCAATCATGTTGAATGCGATGTGCGCGAACCCGCCATGCAGGAATGCATAGGTCACGAGTTGCCAGGGTTGGAAGTTGCTGGCGAGTGGCCATAACGCAAACTGATCGATGAGCGAGGGCATCCACCACTGCAGCCCGAACACCGCCAGGTTGACGATCAGTAGAAGTCGGATTGCAGGCTCCAGCCTCGACATCAGTGGTGATCCAGCCAGTCGAATAGTCGATGACAGAATCGTATTTTCTGCGTTTTTCCGGCGACGACGTGTGCGAGATCGTCCCAAGTCTCGCCAATGGCACCCGGGATGGCCTGTTCGATGGGGATCGTCGTCCGCGGGCTCGTCACGAGGTCGAGGGCGGCATGAATCACAAGCGTCGGGCACTTCACCTGATGCAGGCGAGTTTTTGATTCGAAACTCAAGCAGGCTTCGACGAGTCTTGCATGGGCGGTGTATCGCCCATTGAGCTCTTTCCAGCCGCCTTGCGGTCCGAGAAGCTTGTCGTGGTTTTCGATGTAGTACTCGGGCGTGAACGACATCAGCGTGACGAGTTTCTGGAAGGCGGCGAATCCGGCGTCGCGATGAATATCGCGGAACATTTCGAGTTGGCCTCGCAGGAAGAGGTCGACCTCGCACCACGCCCCGGTGTTGAGCATGCTGCGGGCGATATCCGGGCGACGAATAGCGATCTCTTGCGCGACGCAGGCGCCCATTCCGACCAAACCGACCAAATGAACCTTCTTGAGACCGAGATGATCGAGGAGGCCGATCGCATCCTCAGCGTGCAGTGCCATGGTCGAGGGCACAGTCAGATCGTCCGTCGAATCACCGATCCCGCGATAATCGAAAATGATCACTTGATAGCGATCCGTCAGGCCGCGCGCGAGGTGGTGATGATTATCGTGGCAGAACGTGCCCCATCCGCCCATGCAAAGAATGGGCTCTCCCTGACCGAGAACCTCGTAATACATGTCGTGATGATTGATGCGAGCGATCGGCATGATGGTATTTCCAGGGGGGGGTGAGCTTAGGCGGGTACGGTCATACCGCGCTGCACGGCCGGCCGAGCGCTGATCTCAGCGGCCCAGCGAGCGATATGCGGGTGTTCGTCGAGGTTTCCAGGGAAGCGCTTCATCGACACGGCAGCGACCGGGTAGGCCAGCATGTCGGCGATGGTGTATTCGGCGCCGGTTAAAAATGGGGTTGTCGCAAGCTGATCGTCCATGATCTTGACCATGCGACGGCACAGGCGATCATAAAATGAAACCGCCCACGGCTGTTTATCCTGCGCGACGACGTTGAAGACGAATTGACCGCTGTACGCCGGCGAGATGTCGCTCGAGATGATTCCCATCCACTCAATCACTTTGGCTCGTTCACGGCGGTCTTTCGGAAGGAATCGACCGGTTTTCTCGGCGAGATATTGAAGGATGGCAGCCGATCCATACACCGTCAGCGATCCGCCTTCGACATCATGGTCGACGATCAGAGGGAGCCGGCCGACGCGACTCAAGGCGAGTAACTCCGGCTTGAGATTTTCTCCCTTCAGTAAATCGTAGGCGGTCACACGGTAGGGGAGGCTGACTTCCTCGAGCATGATTGAGGCCTTGTAGCCATTGGCAGTAGGAACGGTGTGCAGATCAATCACGGGCAGGTCTCACGTCAGGAAACGCCGAAGCGGTGCATCTTGATAGGATCGATCGGGATGATGGTCGACTTGAGTTCGGTGAAGAACTCGAGACTCGCTTGGGGTCCGTCGCGTCCGATCCCCGATTCTTTGTAGCCGCCAAACGGTGCGCGTAGTTCGCGCATCATGGGCGTATTGACCCAGACCGTTCCGGCGCGGATATCGCGCGAGCAGCGCATCACGGTGTGAAGATCTTCGGACCACACGTAATTCACGAGACCAAACTTGGAATCATTGGCCATCCGAATGGCGTCATCGAGCGTATCGAACGTCAGGAAGGTCGCGAAGGGGCCAAAAATTTCTTCTTGACAGACTCGTGCGTCGTTCGAGGGCGCCATGACAGCGGTCGGTTCCATGAACCAACCTTTGTCGGGTGCCGTTACGCGTTTGCCGCCCGTCAGAAGCGTCGCGCCGTCCGATTGCGCCACCTCGACATAGGACAGCACTCGCTCTAAATGCGCGCGAAAGGCAAGAGGACCGATTTCTGTAGTTGCCAACATCGGGTCACCGATACGAATCTTCCGAGCCCTTGCCACGAATCGCTCGATGAGTGCGTCGGCGATACCGCGTTGGACGAGGATGCGAGATCCGGCGAGACACTGCTGACCATTGTTGGCAAAGATTCCGGCCAGAGCGCCATCCAACGCGCGTTCGACATCGGCCGTATCAAAGATGATGTTGGCGGACTTGCCGCCGAGCTCGAGGGCAACTGGCTTCAGTTGTCGGCCCGCGCTCTCGGCGATGGCCCGTCCTGTCGCCGTTCCGCCGGTGAAACCGACCAGATCGATATCAGGATGAGAGATGAGGGCCTGGCCCGTGATGGATCCGCGTCCGTTGACGAGGTTGACCACACCAGGGGGTAATCCGGCTTCGTAGAAAATCTCGACCATGCGACGAACTGAGAGCGGTGTGAACTCGGACGGTTTCAATACACAGGTGTTGCCCCAAGCAATACAGCTGGCCACTCGCATCGAGGAGAGCGTGAGTGGGGCGTTCCACGGCGAAATGCAACCGGCGACGCCCTTGGGTTCGCGCGTGACATAGGTGAGATAGCCGGCCGTTTGGGTGTAGGTTTCACCGTGAACATTACTCGCGACCTCCGCAAAGAATTCGAAGTTCCGAGCTGTTCGCTCTACGTGAACTCGGACGCTCTGCAGCGTGAGACCGCTATTGAGGCACTCGAGATAGGCGAGTTCCTCTGCGTTTCTTCGAAGGTGGTCACGGATCGAATAGAGGATATCTTTTCGCTGATTGATATCCATCCGTGACCATGGCCCGGAATCGAACGCTTTTCGAGCGGACCGAACTGCCGCAGCGACCTCCTCGGCATCAGCTTCCCGAAGACGACTGATCGGTTGTTCAGTCGTCGGGTTGACGACCTCGATGTCGACGCCCTTAGGCTTCGTAACGACGGGCTCGCCGTCGATCAGACTGGTTACGAGCGGGGAGACGGGGAAGGAGCGAGTCAGGGTAAGTGTCATACCGGGCACACCGCCATGTGGCGTGTCATCATAGTACGAGCATCATATATTGGGCTGGCCGATCAGCGGCAGGAGTCTGGTTGAACATGGCTACGAGCAGGGCGCCTGTGGCACTGATTACCGGAGCGGCAGGCGGATTGGGTCGAGCCGCCGTGGCTCGATTGCGCGAGCGAGGCATGCACGTGGTGGCAACCGATCTCGCGTTGGCCGAGATTCCCTGCGGCGCACCGATGAGCGTTGCGAGTCTTGATGTGACCGACGAGGCGGCGATCGTGTCGGTGATCGATCGCATCCAGACGGAGTACGGCCGACTCGATCACGTCGTTCACCTAGCGGGTGCCGCAGGGCACGGCCCGCTCGATTCAGTCACTCTCAAAGACTGGAACCGCTTGCTCGACATCAATTTGTCGTCCGCATTTCTTCTCGCGAAGGCCTCTCACGAATCGCTTCGCGGGTCGCGTGGCACCTTGACATTTGCATCGTCGACCAACGGATTGAATGGTGGAAGCGCGCTCTCTGGCCCTGCCTATGCCGTAGCTAAAGCAGGCTTGATCAACTTGGCGCGCTATTTGGCCAAAGAGTGGGCGGCTGAAGGAATTCGAGTGAACTGCCTGGCGCCGGGACCGATTAAGACGCCGATGGTCACCGGGCGTTTCACGCCCGATATGGTGCAGTCGCTTCAAGCGTCTGTGCCCCTGGGGACGTTAGGTGAGCCCGAGCATATCGCGCACGCCATCGACTATCTGACGAGCCCGGCAGGGGCTTTCGTCACGGGCACGGTGATGAATATCTCCGGCGGCGTCGTCATCGACTGACTGGGGTCGGCCGTAGCGTAGACGGCCGAGTGGGCAGTCACCCTCAGGACTCCCCGCGTTTTGCATAATCCGCCGGTTGTTCGAAACAGGTGCCCCATGGCCGATAACCGGAAGTCCTACGACCTTTTGATCAAGAACGTCCGCGTGGTGCGTCCACGCAAGAACACGGTCGATGAATGCGATATCGCCATCCGGGGCGGAAAGATCAAGAAAGTCGCCGGAGGAATCGATGTTTCCGAGGCGAAAGAGGTCGTCGACGGTCGCGGCAGGCTTGCGTTTCCCGGTCTCGTCGACCCGCACATGCACACCGGTATCTACGGACCGCTCGCGCAAGATGCGCGCAGCGAGAGTCTCGCGGCGGCGCAGGGCGGTGTGACCTCCAGCCTCAACTACATCCGTACCGGTGGCTACTACATGGATCGCGGCGGGCCCTACGCCGAGGTGTACCCCGACATTCTCGCCGCCTCCAAGGACAACTTCTGGGTCGACTACGCGTATCACTTGGCACCTCTCGATCGCACCCACATCGGCGAGATCGACATGCTGATCAGCAAGTACGGTGTCACGTCGTTCAAGATCTTTATGTTCTACGGCGGCTATGGTCTGCATGGTGCGTCGGCGTCGCAGCGCGAGTTCTTGAAGATCGGTGAGAACGAGAAGTACGACATCGCGCACTTCGAGTTCGTCATGCGTGGCGTTCACCGCGCCATGCTGCGTAATCCCTCTATCAAAGATTCGATTTCGCTGGGTTTACACTGTGAGCTCGCCGATATTCTGAGCGCCTACACCAAGATGGTTGAGGGTGGTGCGAAGGTCACCGACCTCGACACCTACCTGACCGGCGAAACTTATGATCCTGAGTGCATCGATTGCGCGCCGCTGACCGGACTTCGAGCCTATAGCGCCGCGAGACCGCCACACTCAGAGGGCCTTGCGATCACTATTGCGTCATATCTTGCGCACGAGACCAACTGCCTCAACATCAATCTGCTCCATCTGACGTCCAGAAAAGCAGTGGAAGCGGCGCTAAAAATGGCTAAGGCTTTTCCGCACGTCGATTTTCGACGTGAAGTGACGATTGCCCATTTGTGTCTCGACTACGATTCAAAAGTGGGGAATCTGGCCAAGGTCAATCCGCCCATTCGCTCTCGCGCTGACGTCGAGTTCCTGTGGGAATCATTACTCGACGGCAAACTCGATTGGGTGTGCTCCGATCACGCATGCTGCAAGTTCGAAATGAAACTCGGGAAGGAAGATCAGCAGAACGTCTTTCTAGCCAAGTCCGGATTCGGCGGGACCGAGTTCATGCTGCCCGCGCTTATCACTGAGGGTAAGAGACGTGGAATGTCACTCAACAAAATGACTGAGTTGACATCCTGGAATGCGGCGCGCCGGTTTGGTCTCAAGAGTAAAGGCGACCTTGCGCCAGGGTTCGATGCCGATATCGTTCTGGTCGATCCGAACAAGAGTTTCGTGGCGAGCGGCGACGGCTCTGAATCACAACAGGGCTACTCCGTATTCGAAGGCATGGAAATGTCGGCCTCGGTTACGAGTACTTTCCTGCGTGGGCGGCTGATCTACGACAACGGACAGGCGGTCGGCCAACCGGGTGGGCAGTACCTCCATCGTCCTTATCGGTAATTGTCGGGTCCTCCGATCGGCTACACTCGCCGCCTGACCCACATCAAGGAGTGATTCAATGACCATCAAGGCCGGAGATAAAATGCCCGCGGGCGCGTTCAAGTTCTTGAGCGCCGAGGGCCCCAAAGAAATTTCCACCGACGGCTTGTTCAGCGGCAAGTCTGTCGTTCTTTTTTCTGTTCCGGGGGCGTTTACCCCGACGTGCGATGCGCGTCACCTGCCGGGGTTCGTGCAGCACGCCGATGCGTTCAAAGCGAAGGGCGTCGATACGATTGCCTGCGTCGCTGTGAACGATATGTTCGTCATGAATGCCTGGGGTAAAGCCAGCAACGTGGGCGATAAAGTCATGATGTTGGCCGATGGCAACGGTGACTACTCGCGTGCGCTCGGCCTCGAGTTGGATGCGCGCGGATTTGGACTCGGCATGCGTGGTCAGCGATTCGCGATCATCGTCAAGGATGGTGTGGCGACGCAGGTCAATATCGAGGCGCCCGGAAAGTTCGAGGTGTCGGCGGCCGAATACGTTCTAGGTCAGCTCCGATCAGCCGTCCCGTGAGCGGCGGAAACCAGCAGATTACGTTTCTGCGTAGTCCTCGGGGACTTCCGGTCCCCGAGGACTTCGGTGCCGCCGAGGTCGACATCCCCACACCCGGGGCGGGTCAGTTTCTCTCGCGTACGATTTATTTATCGCTCGATCCTTACTATCGCAACGTGATGAAGAACAGTCAGATCTACGCAGATCGACTGGCGCCGGGCGATGTGATGGTGGGGGAGACCGTGGCGGAGATCGTCGAGTCTCGCCATCCCGAGTTCAAAAACGGCGATGTCGTGGCGGTGCGAAACGGCTGGCAGCAGTACGCGACGAGCGATGGTCAGGGCGTCCGCAAGATCGACCCTACGCTGGCGTCGGTCTCCACGGCGCTGGGTGTGCTCGGTATGCCGGGTCTCACGGGCTACGCCGGTACGGTTTTTCTCGCTCAGCCTCTGCCGGGACAGACGTTCGTCGTGTCGGCCTGCACGGGTCCGGTCGGATGCACGGCGGGTCAGGTGGCTCGACATATGGGTGCTCGCGTCGTGGGCATCGCCGGTTCCAAAGAAAAATGTGACTACGCCGTCCGTGAGCTCGGATTCGACGCCTGCGTCGATTATCGCGAGGGGGATTTGCGCGCGCAGCTCAAAGCAGCCTGCCCGAATGGCATCGATGCCTATTTCGACAACGTGGGCGGCGCGACGCTCGAGGCGGTTACGCTGAATCTTGCGATGGGCGCACGAATCGTGCTGTGCGGCATGATCGAGGCCTACAGCATGGACACCCCGCCGCCTGGGCCTTGGCTCGGTCCCCTCGTCGGCGCGCGCGCCACCATGAAGGGACTCGTGGTGTACGACCATATGAATCGTCTTCCCGAGATGACGCGCGTGATCGCTCGCTGGATCCACGAGGGAAGCTTCCGGTGGAAAGAAGACATCTCTGAAGGGCTCGACCGGGCTCCGGAGGCCTTTTGCCGCCTCATGCGTGGCCAGAATTTCGGTAAATCTTTGGTGCAGATCGGTGCTGCGCCGCAGAGTTAAGCGCTCGCTCAGTTGCTACTGGCAATGAGCTTGTCGAGTTCCGGAACGATCTGGAAAAGGTCGCCGACCAGCCCGTAATCCGCCACCTCGAAAATTGGCGCCTCAGGGTCTTTGTTGACCGCGACAATCGTTCGCGCATCTTTGATGCCCGTGAGATGCTGGATCGCCCCCGAGATTCCGAAGGCCAAGTAGAGCTCGGGTGCGATGATTTTCCCGGTCTGACCGACCTGCATGTCGTTCGGTGCGTAGCCGGCATCGACGGCCGCTCGCGAGGCGCCTACCGCCGCGCCCATTCGATCGGCCAATTGGTAGAGGATTTTGAAATTATCGGCGCTGGCCAGTGCGCGTCCGCCTGAGACGACCTTCTTGGCAGTCTGCATATCAGGGCGATCGCTTCGCGCCGCGCTGACCGATACGAACCGAGTGTGTTGGGGTAGGGTAGCCGAAGGATGGGCGCTCTCGATGGCCGCTGCAGACGTGGACGATTGAGCCGCATCGAACGAGGCCGTTCGAACCGTCGCGACTAACTGCGTGCCCGCCACGACTTCAACGGTGATAATGGCGTTACCCGCGTAGATCGGTCGACGAAAACGAGTTGCGCTCTCGACGGCCATGATGTCCGAGGCCTGCGGCGCATCGAGCAGAGCCGCCACGCGCGGCATCAGATCTTTTCCGAAAGTCGTGGACGGACCGAACACGTGGCTGTAACCCTGAGCGAGTTCGGCGAGTTGGGGTGCGATGGTGGCGGCCATCGGATTGGCGTGAGCGGCATGAGCCACCGTGATCACCTTGGACACTCCGGTAATTCGAGCCGCGTCGGAGGCGACGGATGCGGGATCCGACGCAAACACGGCGACGTGAATGTCAGCGCCGGCGATCTGGCTCGCGCAATGGACGCACTTGGCCGTCGCGGCGTTCAACTTGCCGCCCTGATGTTCGGCAACGATCAAAATTTTGCTCATGGAAAGTCTCTGTAATACGGTGTCGTGATGCTTAAACGAGGCCCTTGCCGCGCAGCGCCGTGAAGAGTTCGCCGACATCCTTGACCATGACGCCCTTGCTTCGCTGCGAGGGCGGATCAAATTTGACAGCTTTCAGACGCTCGACCGTTGAGACGCCCAGCGCCGACGGATCGATGGTTTCGAGTGGTTTTTTCTTGGCCTTCATGATGTCGGGGAGTTTGACGTACCGCGGCTCGTTGAGCCGCAGGTCGGTCGTGATTACGGCAGGCAGATCGACCTCGAGCACCTCGAGGCCCGCGTCGACCTCGCGAGTAACTTGAGCCGTGTCCCCGCTGATCTCGACCTTTGACGCGAACGTGGCCTGCGGTCTTCCCCAGAGCGCAGCCAGCATCTGGCCCGTCTGATTACAGTCGTCGTCGATGGCCTGCTTTCCGAGAATCGCGAGCATCGGCTGCTCACGCTCAACGATTTTGAGCATTAACTTGGCTGCTGAACCCGGTTCGACTACGGCGTCGGTTTGAACGTGTACGGCTCGGTCGGCGCCCATGGCGAGTGCCGTGCGCAACTGCTGCTGGCAGTCGGCAGGACCGATCGAAACAGCGACGATTTCTTCGGCGAGGCCTTTCTCTTTGATGCGGAGGGCCTCTTCGAGTGCGATCTCATCGAACGGATTAACACTCATCTTGACGCCGTCGGTGATGACGCCCGTGCCGTCCGGCTTGACTCGGATGCGGACGTTGTAATCCACCACTCGCTTGATCGAAACCAAAATACGATTCATGAAACGTCAGACTCCTCGACACGGGGTTGGCCCTGAGGCCGAAGCGCGGATTCTACAGTCCCAGCGCGCCCGGGTTAAGGCGTCGCTGCGGGTCGATGAGCTGCTTGAGGCCGCGGATGAGTTCGGCCGTCTGCGGATCGCGTCCCCGCATGTACGGATAGAACTTGCCGATTTGCAGATGGATGGCGCCGTGGCGCTGGAAGATATCCGCGATGCCATGCTTCATCTTGTCCACGAGAGCCCGTCCTTCCGGGTTGTCGGCAAACTTCGGCAGGGTCTCTTGATAGCCCGCCGGCAGCAATCGCTCTTGGGCGATGTTGTAGCCGTCCTCCCAATAAAACACCGGCTCGTAAAGGAAAGCGTTGGTTGCCACTGTCATGAACATCGCGCCGTAACGAATGCGCAGGCGCTTCATGTCGGCCTCGTGCGATTCGTAATAGCGACTGATCTCGGCGCGGAACGCATCCACTCGTGAGAACGGCAAAATGCCATGGATCGGTACCCAGCGTTCGCCTCGAGGGCTACGTACGTTGTAGAGCGGCATGAAGGGCATGGCGTTGGCGACCGTCGGCACGGTCGCGGGGACCTCCGCGCCGTGCGGCTGAAGCGCCGCGCGCAATTTGGCGACGGCCGCGCGACACGCGGCATCGTCGATGCCGTCCACGATCCAGTGCCCTGAGAACACCGCGCCTTTCAAAAAGCCGCGACCCGCAAAGGCCATCTTCGCGAGGTTGACCAGTCCGTCCATCGGACCCCGCGAGGTCTTCCAAACCGCCAACGCCGATTGCATCGCAGTCGCCGCGTCTGCTTTGCCCAGTTGCCCTTGCTGCAAGGCGGGATCGAGCCCGAAGTTCGTCAGATTGAGGCCGAGCTTGGCGGCGGCCTCCATGCCCGCAGCGAGACTCGGAAAATCTTTGAACCCAAAGGAGAGTCCCATCACATGCGAGTTGCGCTTCATCAGGCGAAGCGCAACCGCGGTTTTGATGCCGAGTGCGCCGCAATCACCCATGAAAAGCCCGGTAAGGTCGGGTCCGTATGAGCGGAAGAAGGGTGCCGAATTAGCCGCTCCCCAAGAACCCGTACGCACGATCTGCCCCGAGCCAAGCACGACTTCGACGCCGAGCGTCGTTTCGCCTGACACGCCGAACACGCCTGTACCCCAGGTGACGCTACCCTGCGAGAGTGATCCGCCGACCGTTGCCGCGAGCCCGGAGAAGGGGCCGAAGAAGGGTGTCCGCAAACCTTTGGCCGCGAGCGCCTCGTTGAGTGCCGCCCAGGTCACCCCCACTTGGACGACCACGTACATGTCTCGCTCGTTGATCTCTAGGATCTGGTTCATGCGAGAGGTGTCGATGCTGATCGAGCCCGCTTCACTCGGCGTATAACCGTCGGTGTAGGAGGCGCCGCCGCCCCGGGGAACCACCGCCACGCCGGACTCGACGGCCAACTGCACGATTTGAGCGACGTCCGCCGAATTCGTCGGCCTGACGACGGCAGCGGGTAAGGCGCCCGATTTGTAGATATCGGTGGAATAAAAGCTGCGCTCGACCGGATCAGTCAGGACATGGTCGCGACCAAGCAAAGACTCGAGACGGCTGATCAAAGAAAGTGATTTGTCTTGAAGTTCAGCGTTCATGAGGCATCAGTCCTTCAGCGTGAGCCCGAGACGAGACGCGGCGTTTGTTGATGCGGCGGGTCGCGCTGCTGCTCGGAAAAGGTTTGGCGAATTTTTTGCGCCGTATCGCGAAGCTTTGGCAGGAACCGCTCGACGGCGAGCTTCAGCGGGACGGCCGTTCCGCTGAAGCGGATGGTCACGGCGGCCAAAACGCGATCGTCGATCATGATGGGGACAGCCATGCTGATTTCATCCGACACACGTCGGGCGCGCACCGCCGAGGCATAGCCTTGCATGCGCGCATCGTTCAGGATCTTCATCAGGTCGGCGCGATTTTTGGCGAGCGCGTCTTCCTCGCGATTCGATCTGGCAAGAATTTCGAGCAGTGACTCGCGCTGAGTGGGCGACGAAAAGGCGAGATACACGCGACCCGATGAAGACGTCAGCAACGGAACGCGGAATCCTGCCGAATAGCGCTCGACGGCGAGTGGACTTCGATGGTCGGTCGATTCGCGGACCATCATCGAGGTACCCGACAGCGAGGCGATGGCGACCGGCCACACGATTTCTTTCCCGAGCTCATGGATGTAGGGACGGGCGATCTGGGTCACCCAGGCTTCGTCGTCGTAACCATCGGACAGGCCGCGGACCATGATGGTCAAACGGTAACGATCGTCGGTCGCATCACGGTAGACGAAGCCTGCATGGCTCAGCGTTTCGAGGATGCGATAGGTGGTGGTGCGCGGAAGGCGAATGTCCTGTGCCACCTCTGAGACGGTGGCGCCATTGCGCAGGTTGAGGACGGTCAACGCATCGAGGCCGCGAATCAGGGCGCGGATCGGACGAGTGGACTCCATGATGATTACCCCGGTATTTCAGAGTCTGAAACCGAGTGTAGAAGAGCCCTCCAGTGTTTGTCCACTCAGCGGTCGACAGACCGCAGACTACCGGTCGATGATCGGTTCCGTCGGGGCTAAGACCATAATCGGGACGTTGCCGCGATGAGCCGCGGTACGAGGGGGTCTTGATGAAGCTCAGAACAGGGCAATTGCTCGCCTACGCCGCGCCCACCGTCGCGCTGCAGGCCATGCTGGTTCCGCTCTATAACTTCCTACCGCCCGTTTACTACTCGGCGGACGTCGGGATCGTGGCGCTCACCGTGGCCACGGTGTTCGCCTTGGGCCGATTCTGGGAAGCCCTGATCGACCCGCTGGTCGGCGCGTTGTCGGATCGGACGAAGAGTCGATGGGGTCGGCGTCGAGTGTGGATGATCGCCGGAACGCCGATTGCCTTGGTGTCGGCGTGGTTCTTGTTGCTGCCGCCCGAGGGGGCGTCTGTTTTTTATCTCGCCGGTTGGCTGGTGCTCTTCTACGCCGGTTGGACGATGGTGTACGTGCCACATCAAACCTGGGGCGGAGAGTTATCAGACGATTATTCTGAGCGGACGCGCATCGCGGGCTTTCGCGAAAGCGGCGCGTTTTTCGGCTACCTCTGTGCGAGCGCAGTGGGCATCTTTTATTGGATATGGTTCAAAGGGGTCGCGTTTCCGAGCTACGCCCAAATCGTGCAATCGGTCGGTGTCTTTTTTGCTGTCGCTCTACCGATCGGAATTCTTTGGTGTTTCTCGAGAGTGCCGGCGACAGCGGCACATGCCGAACAGACTCCGGGTTGGGGTGAGTTGCTCGGCATTCTTTCGCGTAATGCGCCGTTCCGTCGTCTAGTCAGTGCTTATTTCATCGATCGGTTGGCGCTCGGCGTTTACTTCGGTGTACAGCCCATCTTGATTTCGCAAGCGCTCGGTATGCAGCAGCATGTGCTCACGGTGGCGATCGTCAATACGATCGCTGCAGTCCTGTTGGCGCCGACTTGGATTCCGCTGGCGAATAAACTCGGCAAGCATCGTGCGTACTGCGTCGCCAATGTCATCACGGCGATCGGTTACGCGTCGCTCTTTTTCATACCTGATGGAGCGATCATTCCAGTGCTGCTGGCCAATGTAGTGATGGCGTTCGGGAATGGCGGCACGATGATTACGCCGCCCGCGATGACCGCGGACGCTGTCGACTCCGACGAACTGCAGACGGGTGTCGCCCAGATGGGCGGACACATGGCGTTCCTGGCGTCGGTCTTCAAGTTTGGGATGGGTCTGGGGCTATTCGTGGGAATACAGTTCGTCTCGCTTTTCGGTTATGTCGATCTCAGTCAAACCCTCGATGCCGGAGTCGAGCAGGGCGTTCGTCTCGGCGCTTCGTGGCTTCCCGCGTTGATGCTGTTGCTGCCGGTGTGGATGATGTGGCGCTACCCGATCGACGGTGCGCGTCACGCTGAGATTCGCTCGGCGCTCGCCGAACGTCGGAGGTCTCTCGCATGAAAAAGCGTTGCGTTGTATGTTGAAAGGAATCGGCAGTCTTTTCGCGGCGCTCTTCGGCCTCGTGATCTCACTGATGCTGATGATCTGGGTGGCCGATCCGACCGTACTGCGCAATATCGTATTCGGGCAGTCACCCACGGATCCGAGCGGTATCGAGAAATCTCAGCCCCAAGAGGCGGTCGTGGGAAATCCGCAAGACAACATCGTGGTAGGCGCGGCCAACTGGGCCGACTCCCGAGGTATCGCCGAGGCCGAGCGCTACGCCGAGGAGACGGGTTCGGTCGCCTTGCTGATTTACCATCAAGGCGCTCTACGATACGAAAAGTATTGGCCGGGATTCGATCGAACGACCCGCACCAATCCCAACTCGATGCATAAGCCAGTGCTCGGGTTGATGGTGGGCGCAGCGGTCGATGACGGGTTTATCGACTCTGTCGATGATCCGGCCTCCAAGTGGATCACGGAGTGGCAGGGCGACGCTCGTCGAACCATTACGGTGCGCGATTTGCTGCAGATGTCGAGTGGGTTGGAGGTACCGATCTTCGGCACTTGGAAATCCGCCAAAATTTTGTTTGGCTCTAATCTTGCTGCGGGTGTGCTCGGTTTACCCAGCGTGAATCCAAGCGGGAGCGAATACCAGTACAGCAACGCCAATTCACAATTGCTTCTGATCCTGCTCGAGCGGGCGACCGGTCAGCGTTATTCGTCCTACCTATCGAGTCGGCTTTGGCAGCGCCTCGGGGCCGATGATGCCTCGTTGTGGATGGACCGTGAGGGCGGATTACCTCGAGGCTTTTGCTGCTTGTTCGCGACGGCACGCGATTGGTTGCGCGTGGGGCGCTTGTTCTTGGACGGAGGTCGAGTGGGTGACGATCAGGTGATCCCGATCGAGTGGATCGCGGACACCGTCATCCCGGCGCCAAAGAATTCTAACTTCGGATACCAGATCTGGTTGGGCTCGCCCCCCAGTACCGAACGTCGATACAACGATTACACGGTAAAGGCCTATCACTCTGAGCCGTTCGCCGCGAAAGACATCATTTACATCGACGGGTTTGGCGGACAGCGAGTGTACATCGTGCCGTCGCTCGAACTCGTCATCGTACGAACGGGTAAATCGACGACCTCGTGGGATGACGCGATCATTCCCAATGCATTGATCCGCGCAGTGTCTATGGGAGTAACTCAGTGAATCGACGACTTCATTGGCTGGAGCGAGCGCTGTCTCTGGCAATCTTTGGACTGGTTCTTTTTCAGATGTATCAGTCCACCAAGGTGGGGGTGACACCGCGCGGGACTGCGGCCCGCGAGGCGCTGCAGCATCTACACATTTCCAACGGCCTTACCATCTTGGCATTGCTGATTCCGAGGCTGTGGCTATGGGCCAAGTTACCGCGGCCGCCGCGCCCCACGCGAGTGCCGCCAGCGGCCGATGACCTCGCGCGCGGCTGCAGCTTGGCGCTTTATCTGACGCTCGCGGGTTTCTGCATCACAGGACCGATGTTCGCTTGGACCGAAGGGCATTCAACGTCGTGGTTCGGGGTGCTCACGGCGCCTTCATTGTTGCCTGAGAGTTATCGACTCTCCGTCACCTTCGGATATCTTCATAGCGCCCTCGGGTTTCTGGTGATCTATCTCTTCGTCGCCTCGGTGTTGGTTGCCTTGTGGCAAGCGTTGCGATACCGAATCGGACCTTGGCGAATGCTTCCGGCGATGAGCTGGGGTGGATCGGGCGCCGTCGATCTCGCCAAAACACCGGTGGGTTGGCGGGTCGCCCATGCGGCGTCTTTAGCGGTCATCCTCGCGGTCTCTGCGTATACGCCTTATCAAATCTTCGGTGTCGTACCGTTCACGACCTCCAAACAACTCGTGGCGTCGGGGCCGCCGCCTGCGGTCGATCCCTATCTGAATGTGGGCGTCGCACCAGAGCTGAGTACTCAGTCACAGCAAGATTTCATGTGGTGTCGCTTCTGCCACAGTTTTGAGCAAAGCGGACCGCATGCCGTCGGTCCGAATCTTCATCGTGTGTTTGGTCGGCGCGCGGCGAGTGCGCCGGGGTTCTATTACTCACAGGCGTTCGTCGAAGCCGGTGAGAGCGGGCTGGTGTGGGATGAAGACACCATCAACACGCTTATCGCCGACCCAGAAAAGTTTTTGGATGGCCGTCATCGTATGCGCTACAAGCCCATCACCGATGCGGAAGAGCGCCGTCAGATCGTGGCTGCCTTGAAAGTGGCCACTCAGTAATCGCGCGAGTGCGCTGATTACCGAGGGGTCGTCGCGGAGTTCGAACTCGATCGAGCCGCATCGGCCCCGGCGAGAGCGCCCAAGGTGACCGCCATGCATAGACCGACGGCGGGCAGGTAACCGGTCACTCGCGATCCCGAGATGCTACGGGCCGCGCCACCGCCTGCGTAAAGGTTGGGTAATGCTCGCCCGTCTTCACGTAAAACTCTCGCGTTTTCATCGATGAGAAGGCCGCCCTGAGTATGAAACAGTGCGCCCGTGACGCGTACGGCGCAAAAGGGTGCTTGCAGAGGTCGGGTTCGCTGATCGAAGTGTCGGCCAAATCGGTCCGGCTTGCCGCTCGCGCGGAGCATCTCGATGACGGCGTTTTCTTTGGCCAGAGAGCCGGCAGGCAGATTGCAGGTCCGCTCGAGCGCATCCCAGCTGTCACCTCGTCGAATTGCACCGACTTCTTGAAGTTGGCGTTGGTCGTTGGAGTGCTCGAGGCACGCTATATGCTGATTTTCGTCGAATACCACCCAGGCGATGCCTTGGGGTTGGGCCAAGACCGGGACACACATTCCGGAGATGTTGGCGAGCTCGTGAGTGAAGCGGTATCCCTCGATATTGACGAGAAAACCTCCTTCGATCATGAGCGGATGTGGAACGACGATTTGCTGGGGCTCAGCGAGCGTACCGAGACCCTGATAAGCCGACATTTCGCGGACTGCAGCGCCGAGTGCCTGTCCCCAAAGAATTCCATCGCCACGGTTGCCTTCGTGGCCAAAATAACGCGCACCCGCCATGTCGGGAATATGGCGGGCGAGCATCTCGCGATTACCGCCGTATCCGCACGTCGCGAGGATCAAGTAATCGCAGCTGAGGTGCTCGACGACTCCACCCGGCCGTTGAATTCGCACTCCGAGAACGCGATCTTCATTATTTGCGTAGACCGCAGTCACCTCGGCCTCGGTCATCACTTCAACCCCCGCTCTCGCGCAGGCATTGAGAAGCAGGGACTCTAATTCTTCGCCGGTACGACCGGGAGGTAAATGCAGGCGAGGCTTTGAGTGACCGAGCCCCGTCCACTTAAAATCCACTTTCAAGGGCACGCCATGGGTAGAGCTGAGCCAGTCGACGGTGGGACCCGAGCGTTCGCCGATTCGTCGCGCAAGCGCCTCGTCGGCTTCGCCCTCGGTTTTCGCCATGACGTCCGCGACGAAAATTTCGACGCTATCTTGAATCCCGTTCTCGCGTTGGCTGTGGGTGTTGACTGCGCAAATTGCTCCAAGCGACATCGAGGTACTGCCCCAGGGTCGTTTGTCGCGCTCCAAAACGATGGCCTCAACACCCTGGTCGCGAGCGGCGAGGGCGGCGGTCAGGCCGCAGGCGCCGGCACCGACGATGACAACGGGGACGGAGAACTCAAAATCGGGGATCGAACTTCGGATTATGGTCATGGTCCGAATTATGACCTGTCGCCGAAGGTCGGGTCCAAATACAAATAAACTTAGACTCGAGGAGTGTTCGTCAGATGGCAAAGATCATTGTTCTCTTCAATCTCAAGCCTGGCGTGAGCGTCGCCGACTACGAGGCGTTCGCGCGTCATACCGACCTACCTATCGTCAACGCGCTGCCCTCGGTAGATCGATTCGAGATCTTGAAGTCCGAGGGACTGTTGGGCGGAGGCGCATCGCCCTATGCCTATGTCGAGATCATCGACGTCAACAGTCTCGATCAGCTCGGGAAAGACGTCTCGACAGAGACCATGCAAAAAGTCGCCGCTACGTTTCAAAGCATGGCCGATAAGCCGCTGTTCATCGTGACGTCGACGCTCTAGCTCGTCTCTGCGATCAGCTCGATCCACTCACCGGCCACGCCGGCGATGACGCCTGCGCGGCGACCCCCGTAGGGTATTCCAGAGAACTCTCGCGGAGCCTGACGCCAGGGCAGGTCGTCGACCCATCGATCGGTCTGAAAACTCACCATGGCAATGCCCGGAGGCAGATCGCCGCGTCGACAGGGTCGAGGAGACGTGCTTGAGGGATACTCGTCGAGCTCCAGTACAAAACTCGGCGACAGCGGGACCAGCGCTAATGCGATGCGATGGTCGGCTGGCAGCGATAAAGCGTGGTTGAGTACCGACACCCGCGAGGAGAATGAGTCGGTGACGGTCATTCCGAGCCGCAGCGCATAAAACTCTCGAAGCGCCGATAGCGATGATCCGCCAACCACCATGATGAAACTACGATCGACGAACGCCCGCGCGGTAGTTTTGATGAAGGTACCGCCCTCGGGTGGAATCCGCGTGAAATAGTTGAGCTCCCGATTCGGTCCGATCGCCTGCATGGCGATGATGCTCGGATTCGAATCAAGCGGAGCCGAGGCACCAATCACTTCGAAAGGAGAGTCCGGTTTGCGTAACCGCTGTTCCAGCGACACGGGATCCAGAACGAGCATTTCATGGGCATTCCAGCCGTGGGTCTGCAAGGGCGCAAACCCGGGCGTGATGGGGCGTTCAATGAGGCGAAGTATGACCTCCGATCCCGTCGGGCTTCGTAACAGGGCGTAGGGGCTGCCTTCGACGAGGGGCGTGTCCCAGGTGTCCGCAAGCTCGCCGTCGATGTGTCCGCGCTCCACGCGCTGATACCCCAGCCAATCCGCGTAGGCACACTCCGCCTCAGCGAGGTCGGAAACCGAGAGCGTCACGATTCGGATGGCGCGCAGCATGCCGACCAGTCTAGCCGTCCTTGGGGGCGAGAGGTCGCACAGTGGACAGTCATGCTGAGCAGTGGCGGGTGGACTCCACCCGGGCGCCCTTCGCGGCGTATATTCCGGTGGGGGTCAGACCTAAACGGTTGGAGGAGAGCAGATGAAGTTCATCGCCCACAAACGCAGTCGCGCAATTCAGGCATGGCTCAAGCAAGAGATCGCCGAGCAGAAGAAGCGATACAACAAGATCGTCGGGGAGCAAGAGGCGTTGACGCCGAAGCGCGACAAATGGATCGCGGACTTCCTCTACCGAATTCAGACCCGAGGGGTCCACGTTCACTACAACCAGATGCGTAAGGTCGCACCGGAAGAAATCCCGGTGAAACCGAAGCGTAAGTTCAAGGTTGTGTTCTGATCGACGTCAAGGGAGTACATCACCATGGCTAGACCGCATATCGAACCCTTCGTCGATCGCGACGTTCCCTTCAAGAAAATGACCCTGCCGGGTTTCCCGAAGGGCATGCACTACAAGATGCTGTCGCTCGATACCGACGACGGCGCCTGTACCATGACTTGCCTCTTCGAGCCGGGCTACCGCCAACCGCCGGGCATGAGTTACACCGAATACGAGCTCTTCGTCATGTCGGGCTCGATCAAGGTGGGCGACAAGGTGTGGGGGCCGGGCAGTTATTTCTTTGTGCCAGCGGGTGTGGCGATGGAGGAATTGACCTCCCCGCGCGGCGCCACGGGTCTTATTTTCTATAACTACGGCGAGCCGTCTTTCGTCGAGTCGACGAGCGATCACAAAAACGCAGAGCGAAACCGTTTTGCGGCCGTCAACTCGTATGACGACATGCAGTGGACGTCCACCAACTTCTATCCGGCGACGGCTCCGGGATGCATGGTCAAGATCCTGCGGTTCGACCCGCGGACCCAAGGCTTCACGTTCCTCTATTGCATGACGCCGAACTTTTGGCAGGACAACATTTCCTACCACGACTGCTGCGAAGAGGCGTATCACATCTGGGGCACGTCCTGGATGATGCAGTTCGGTGATCTGCCGACGGGCGGCTACTTCTGGCGTCCGCCGTATATCAACCACGGTGCGTTTGCTTCAAAGCTTGGCATTCTTGCCATCGGCCGAACGGACACCCAGCTCTACAATCACTTCCACTTCAATCCGTGGACGAACGTCGAAGAAAACCGTGATCGTGCGGCCAATCGCATCATGCAGTGGAAGCCCGACCTTTATAAATGGATCAATACCCACGGACATAACCATCCGGTCGACTTCGAGTACGACCATGGTCATGCGCATGGCGATATGCCACATCACCACGGTGACGGGCACGTCGAACATAAGCACAAGAAGAAACGCCGTCGGCGCTGAAGTCTCAGGGAGAGACCATGCAGGGGCCGCGAAAGCGGCCCTTTGCATCTTGGTCAGGCTTCCGTCGCGAGCACACGCCCGCGTGTGCCAAATCCTTGGTGAGCTTGCCGCCCGTAAGTCACTTTCTCGCTGCGTTTACCCGTCAGCACTTCAAGCATGCCTTGAATGCGTCGCATGCGGGAGGCGACGAGGGCGCCGTTGTGGTCGTTGAGATCGCGGCAGCGACGCGCGAGATCGGCACATTCGGCCCAGCGGGGCGGTAACATACGTTCTGGATCGCAGGTTTTTATAAGGCTGGCGAGCCCGGCATTGTCGATCGAGAACCCAACGATTCGATAGAGGGAAGAGCTGCCAATCGGCGCGTACTTCTTGCTATCCTTCAACCTGAGCGCATGGGTCAAGGTTTGTATTCGCAGTCGCGTGATCCGTCGCTCGAGATTCCCAAGGCTCCGCCTCCCACGCCTTGAGCCTTGGCGTTCGTCACGTTGTCTTAAGGGGCCAATATGGGTCTCGATGCGAGACAGTTTCTTGCGAAGCTGCAGGGCGATATTGCCTCGCGCTCGATTGAGATTGCGGGTTTCCCCAACTCCTGTGTTCGCCTGCTCGTTGAGCTAAAGGACGACTTCGTTTCGACCCAGACCCTCGAGCGCATTGTCCGTGGGGACGTCGCGCTATCCGGTCGTGTCATCTCGATGGCGAACTCCGCCGCATTCCAATCGTCGACGGGGCCAACGACGACCATCAGTGGGGCCATTGCCCGAATCGGTCTGGCCGCACTTCGCACGGTGGCTCTTGCGTACGCCTTTGCCAGTTTGCGCGATATGAAGCTCTACAAACCGGTGCAAAGTCGTATGGGAGAAATTTGGGCGAGGAGCGTGGCCCTTGCGACGCTTGCTCGTGCGTTATCGCTCCAGCTCGAAGGTCGTCGAATCGATCGCGACGCACTGATCTTGGGTGGAATGCTCTCGGGAGTCGGAAAGATTTACTTGCTGGCGGAAGCGGCGGCTCACGAAGACGTCCTTAACGACTTTGCGGCCGTGGAGCATCTGCTGCAGACTTGGCATGTGAAATTGACGGGCGCCATGCTGAAGAACTGGGAGTTCCCCGAGGCCGTCGTTCGGGCAGCAACCACCTACGAAACCGCAAAAGACCCGTCATCAAAAGATCCGGTCGCCGATCTTTTGTACGTCGCAGGTATTTTCGTCGATTCAAAAGGCGATACGGCGAGTGTGGCCTCGAGATTACCCTTGGTTGTACCGGCGATGCGTCTGGGTCTGGCGATAGTCAATCCTGAGGAGATCCTCAGTTCGGCGGCGCAAGAAGCGGCATCCTTCGGAGGAGCGTTGGCGTGACGTCGATTTTCCGCGTATGCATCCTCGCGGCACTGCTTCTCTTATCATCCCCCTCCAACGCGGTCGAGTACGAGTTACGCGAAGATGGCGGCGACATCTTCGGGAAGGTCGAGCGTATCCGTACTCGCTATGACGACACACTGATCGAAATCGCTCGTCGCTACAGCCTTGGATACGAGGAACTCGTTCGGGTCAATAAAGGGGTCGATCCTTGGTTGCCGGGGGAGGGGACGCAAATTGTCATTCCCGGTCAGCGGCTGCTCCCGCCGTCGGATCGTGAAGGCATCGTGGTCAATCTTCCCGAACATCGGATGTACTTTTTTCCGAAGCCCAAGACAGGCGAGTCTGCCAAGGTGATGACCTTTCCGGTAAGTGTCGGAAAAATGGACTGGCAAACACCCATCGGCGTCACCAAAGTCGTTTCGAAACAAAAGGATCCCCCGTGGTATCCCCCGGAGTCGGTGCGTAAAGAGCATGAGGCTCGTGGTGATCCGTTGCCGCGGGTTGTTCCGCCAGGACCCAATAATCCGCTCGGAGGACATGCGCTACGGCTCAATATTCCGGGAGGAGCCTATCTGATTCACGGCACCAACAATCCAGACGCGGTGGGCATGGCCGTGACCCACGGCTGTCTTCGAATGTACCCGGAAGATGTGGCCGTGTTGTTCGAGGCGGTCAAAGTGGGGACCCGAGTCAGTCTCGTCAACGAGCCTCTGAAAATGACCCGTGTCGACGGTGAGGTGTGGATTGAAGTTCATCCGCCGGTCGATGCCCAGGGGCAATCGGTCGCCGTCAAACTCGAGGATTTCGAAAAGCGTCTCGATAGTTTGCTCGGCGACTCGGAGGTGGCAATCAATTGGGATATCGCCATCGAGGCTCTGCGAGAGGCGAGCGGTATTCCCGTGATGATCGGGTTGGAGCTCGCGCCCGAATCCGATACGACAGAGAACCCACTTGTCGAGGCGGTTTCGCCTGCCATGGCCTCACGCTGATCCAACAGGACGCTCAGAATGTTTAATCCAAGTGGTCTCATTACTTTGACGTCCGATTTCGGCTTGAGTGATCCGTTCGTCGGTGTGATGAAAGGCCGCATTCTCGGCGTCGCGCCGACTGCGCGAATCATCGATCTCACGCATGACATCGTCGCGCACTGGCCCGCTGAGGCAGGTTTTTGGCTTCGTCGTGCATTCCAGTATTTTCCCCGCGGCACAGTACATGTCGCGGTCGTCGATCCGGGAGTCGGCACGACGCGTGATATCGCGATGGTGATGCTGGAGGGCCATGTATTCCTGGCGCCGGACAACGGGCTGCTGGCTGAGGTCGTCAGTCACCAGACGAATGTTCACTTATGGCATCTCGACATGACCCGATTGGATGGCCTTGGAATCGATCGTCCGAGTGCAACCTTTCACGGTAGAGATATTTTTGCTCCCGTCGCGGCCGCCTTGGCCGCCGATCGAATTCGGCCTGAGGGTATCGGGCGCAAGGTCGATGCGTTGATTCCCGGGTGGGTGGATGAGGCGACGGCTGACGCGCAACGTGTCGCCGGTGTGGTCATCACCATCGATCATTTTGGAAATCTGATCACGAACATCGATCGGCGATTATGTGATCGGCTTATCGATCCGGTCGTGCACGCTGGAAAGCTCTCTCTGCCGCTCAGTCGCACGTACGGCAATGCCCAGCCCGGAGATCCGATTGCGCTCTTCAATTCCTTCGGTGTGGTCGAGATCGCGGTCGCCGAGGGTCGGGCGGTGGATGCGCTCGGTCTTTCGCGTGGCGCCCCGGTCTCCGTTCGAGATGGGGTTCGTCGCAGTTGAACTTGCGCCCCGCCGCGTTTTCGCTATAGTTCCCCGGTCCTTCACCCGGGGTTCCGCGTAACCCATTGATTTTTAAAGGTTTAAGATGTCAGAACGAGATTCTGAAGGCTTTGAGCTCGACGAAGAGATGCTCGGCGAGGCGGCAAGTAACGAAGAAGACCAGGATTACGATCGCTTTCTCGACCGGGTCGACCGGCGCGCGCGCCCGACGCCCGGCAAGCGCGGCAAGGCCGCGTGGAGCAAGCTCGAGGAAGTGCTGGCGGATAAAAAACTAGCCAAAGATCTCAGAGAATTCTACGACGACGAACTTTGATCTCGGGAGGATCACGTGACGTCCTCCGACAGTGTTTGGGTCGTCCTCAAGTTTGGAGGGAGCAGCGTTTCGTCCGCTCCCAACTGGCGCAACATTCGTGATATCGCGAATCACCGTCTCGAGACGGGAGACCATGTCCTCATCATTCACTCCGCCCTGAGCGGCGTCACCGACCGCCTTGAAAAAGCGTTAGTTGCGGCTTGTGAGGATCGGTACTCGCTGATCGTAGATGATCTCCGTCAGCGCCATATCGAGCTTGCCTCCTCACTTGGCGTTGATGGTCGGGCGCTGCTCGAATCCTCGTTTTTGACACTTTCGTCGCTGCTGTCTGGGGTCTCCGCGAAAGGCGCTGCCGATAATCGTACTCGTGCACAGGTCATGGCCTTTGGTGAGTTGTTGTCGACGATGATCGGCGCCCAGTTCTTGCGCCAAAGCGGTCTTCCGGCCTTTTGGGTGGACGCTCGCGACTACCTCAAAGCGGAATCGCGTGAGGCCGCCACCGTTCAAGCCGAGTACCTATCCGCCACCTGTAACTTTTCACCCAACGTGGAGGTTCAGGCGCGACTCGCCTCGCGTGGGCGTCTCGTGCTGACTCAAGGATTTATTGCCAGCAACGCGAGGGGTGAGACGGTGCTGCTCGGTCGAGGTGGGTCCGATACGTCGAGCGCTTACTTTGCGGCGATGCTGGGGGCGAAACAACTTGAGATCTGGACCGATGTCCCCGGAATGTTCAGCGCGAATCCCCGCTCGACCCCGGGCGCCCGTCAGTTGTTGGAACTCACTTATGACGAAGCGCAGGAAGTTGCGACCGCCGGTGCCAAGGTCTTGCACCCCCGCTGCCTGCTACCCGCACGAGAGCATTCCATTCCGATTTTTGTTTTTGCGACGCAAGCGCCGAACATGCAGGGTACCCGCATCAGTGCGAATCCGCCGAGCGATGCGGCGCAGGTCAAGGCGGTCTGCGTCAAAAAGGGCGTGACGCTGATCTCGCTTGAGAGCCCGGGCATGTGGCATGAGGTGGGATTTCTCGCGGATGCTTTCCAGATCTTCAAGCGACATGGATTGTCGGTCGATTTGGTCTCCACGTCCGAGACGAACGTGACCGTGTCGCTCGACCCGCAGGCGAACGCGATTGACCCGCTCGTACTTCAAACATTGAAGGCGGATCTGGCTCTCCTCTGTCGAGCGGAGATCATCGGATCTTGCGCCTCGGTCAGCCTTGTCGGTCGCAACATCCGTAGCATCCTCCATCAACTGGGTCCCGCGCTCGAACTTTTCGCGGAGCAGCGGATTTACCTCGTCAGCCAAGCGGCGAACGATCTGAATCTCACTTTTGTCGTCGATGAGGGGCAGGGAGATCGCTTGGTCGAGGATCTCCATCATTTGTTGGTCGACCCGGTTCGCGATGACGTCGTGCTCGGGCCAACCTGGCGACAACTATTTGAGACGTCCGCGGAGACTCAAGCGGTCGCGGCGCCCTGGTGGGTGGGTAAACGAGCGCGCCTGTTGTCGTTGATGAGTGATCGGGACGCGGCCTATGTCTACGACCTCGGGACGGTCCGAGAGCGGTGCCAACGCTTGAAGGCTCTCCGCGCCATCGACCGAGTATCGTATGCGATGAAGGCAAATCCTCATCCTGCGATTCTGCAGGTCGCTCATGCGAACGGACTTTTTATTGAGTGCGTCTCTCGAGGGGAGGTCGAGCATGCGCTGTTGACCTTGCCGAGTCTGCTGCCGCAGGACGTGCTTTTCACGCCTAACTTCGCCACGCGCGACGAATACGCATGGGCGCTGAGTCGGGGTGTGCAGGTCACGCTCGATAACCTGTATCCACTGGAGCGATGGCCGGAGCTCTTCGCGGGTCGCGATATCTTCATTCGACTCGACCCCGGAATGGGTCGTGGGCACCACGCCCACGTTCGCACAGGCGGGACGCAGTCAAAGTTTGGTGTGGCGAGAGGTGAGATCGATGCGCTGATTTCAGCCTCGGCGAAAGCCGGCGCTCGGGTGGTGGGTCTTCACGCGCATACGGGAAGCGGGGTGTTCGATGTCGACAACTGGCGCGACACGGGGAACTATCTCGCCGGTTTGTTGAGGGTGTTTCCCGATGTTCGGGTAATCGATCTCGGCGGTGGAATTGGGGTGCCCGATCGTCCCGGCGCTCCCGAATTTGACTTCACGGCATTCGATGACGCGTTGCTCCAGCTCAAGTCCACTCTGACGAATGTCTCCTTGTGGATTGAGCCTGGTCGTTTCGTGGTCGCGGAGGCAGGAGTGCTTCTTGCGAAGGTCACCCAGATCAAGGGCAAGGGCGATGCCAGCTTCGTGGGCGTTGCGACCGGGATGAATTCCTTGATCCGACCTGCGCTCTACGGCGCTCACCATGTCATCGTGAATCTCACTCAGATCAGCGAGCCTGACATGATGATCTGTGACGTGGTGGGTCCTATTTGTGAGACGGGTGACGTCCTCGGACACGCACGCTCGTTACCGCGGGTGACGTCGGAAGGCGATGTGTTGCTGATTGCGACGGCTGGAGCCTACGGCGCGTCGATGTCTTCGAATTACAATCTTCGCTCACCTGCCGAAGAGTGCGTACTCGAGCTCTAGTTGGGTGTATGGCGCCGGCGCAGCTCATTGATGACGTCGAGAAGCGATAACCCCCGCGCCTTGAGCGCGACGGTCAAGTGAAACAGCAAGTCAGCCGCTTCGTTCCGCGCCTCGTGGTCGTCACCGGCAGTGAGCGCGAGAGCGGTCTCCAAACCTTCCTCGCCAACCTTTTGAGCCAAACGTTTCGGACCTTCAGCGATCAGCCGCGTGGTGTAGCTCGCCGGATCATTTGAGCGCATGCGTTGTTCGATGACGTTTTCGAGCGTTGCCAAGAACGCAAAGTCGCCGCCTCTCGTCAACCGATCGTCGCCAAAACACGTGACCGTTCCTGTGTGGCAGGCCGGACCATGGGGGCGCACGAGAAGCAGCAGCGTGTCTCGATCGCAATCGGCATGTATCGCGATAAGCGATAACGTGTGACCGGAGGTCTCGCCTTTTTCCCACAGGCTTTGACGGCTGCGACTCCAGAACACCGCTCGACCGCGCTCCAAGGATTGTTCGATCGCCTCGCGGGTCGCCCACGCCACCATCAAGATCTCGCCTGAGTCGACATGTTGAGCGATGACCGGAATCAGTCCATCTTCGCCGTAGGTCAGCTGGGAAAGGGTGTCGCGTGTCACGATCATGGACGTACCTCAATGGCGGCGGCTCGGAGCTCGCGCTTCAATGTCGATATCCGTAACGACCCGCTATGGAATACGCTAGCGGCGAGCGCTGCATCGACGAGTGCTTGTTCGAACACATCAACGAAATCACGCGCGGATCCTGCGCCCCCCGAAGCAACGAGGGGAACCCGGCAACTCGTCCGTAACGTTTTCAGTTGCAGAAGATCGTAACCGGCTCGGACGCCGTCACTCGTCATGCAGTTTAGCACGATTTCGCCGGCTCCGCGGTCCTGCACTTCGATGAGCCAGTCCAACGTTGCACGACCGGAGTCGCGAGTGCGTGATGGATCACCCGTGTATTGCCGAACGCGATAACCGTCGGACGTCGTATCGCTATCGATTCCAACGACGACGCATTGGCTGCCAAATCGGCGGGCCAAGTCTTCGATGAGCGCAGGGTTGTCGAGCGCGGGCGAATTGATGGAGATCTTCTCCGCTCCCGCGTTGAGAACCGCCTCGGCATCCCTCACGCTGCGAATGCCTCCAGCGACACAAAACGGAATGTCGAGTACACGAGCGATGCGTGCGATCCAGCCTCGATCGACCGTACGACCGTCGGGGCTTGCCGTGATGTCATAGAAAACGAGTTCGTCGGCACCGTCGTCTCTGTACCGGGTGGCGAGGTCGAGGATGTCACCGACAATCTTGTGGTCTCGGAATCGAACGCCCTTGACGACCTGTCCGTCTCGGACATCGAGACACGGAATGATTCGTCGCGCCAACATCTCAGACTCTCATCCACTTGCGAAGTTCGACATCGCCCATATGGCCTTCGAGCAGGGCGCGTCCGCTGATGGCGGCTGCCATCCCCATGCCGTTCAGTAACTCGAGATCAGTGACGTCCCGGATGCCGCCGGACGCCTGCCATTTGATCTTTGGATAGCGGCTAAGGCATTGCTGATAGAGGTCAGTGTTCGGGCCGGCGAGAGCGCCATCGCGACCGACATCCGTGCACAACAGATGCTGCAGACCCGAGGGCAAAAATTGCTCGACGGCCCGCCAGAGCGTGATCTCCGTCGCCTGCGTCCAGCCACGGGTCTGAACCATCGGATCTCCAGCATCGACGCGGACGTCCAAGGCCAAGCAAACCCGCGCTTTTCCAAAAAATCGCATCCACGTGCTGACCTCGACGGGTTTTTCGATCGCCGCGCTACCGACGACTACGCGCGCGATACCTGCTGACAAGAGCTCATCTACGGTCGCGAGATTGCGGACACCGCCGCCGACTTGTAGCGAGAGCTTCGGAATCTTAGCCATTTCGATGATGGCGTCTCGGTTCGCCACGGCCCCATCGCGCGCGCCATCGAGATCAACGACATGCAGCCAACGAGCCCCTAACATTCGGTAACGCGCGGCAAGTGCCTGAGGTTCGACGTCGTAAACCGTCTCTCGACTGAAATCTCCGTAAAGAAGTCGAACGCATTGTCCGCCTCGCAGATCGATGGATGGAATTAATCGCATGACGGCAGGCTCAAGAAATTGGACAGTAAGCGTGATCCGGATCGACCCGAGCGCTCAGGATGAAACTGTACGCCCCAGAAATTGCGCTGGCGCACGACTGAAGAAAAATCATCGCCATATCGAGTTGACGCAACGGTATTGGCATGGCTGAGCGGCGCAGCATAACCGTGCACAAAGTAAAACCAGTCGTTTTGATCCAGCCCGTGGAGCAGAGGATCGTCGACGAGCGCCTCCAGCGTATTCCACCCCATGTGGGGAACTGAGAGCCCGTGACCCGGGCGCATTGCAGTAATCTGTCCTGAAATGAGTCCAAGACCGGGGGTGTCGCCTTCGGCTGACCCGTCGAAGAGCAATTGCATGCCAAGACAAATACCAAGCACCGGGCACCGCAACGATCCGATCACCGGAATCAGTCCGAGTTGAGTCAGGCGCGCCATGATGGTCGACGCGTTTCCCACGCCAGGCAGGACTACGCGATCTGCCGAGCGGATGAGTGCGGCCTCCTCAGTGACGATCGTTTCGACGCCGAGACGGTCAAAGGCATAACCGACGGAGGCCAAATTGGCGCCGCCCGAGTCGATCACCACGACGTGTGCCGACGAGTTCACAGGACTCCTTTGGTAGTCGGCAGATCGTCGCCTTCGCGCCGACAGGCCATACGGAGTGCTCGACCCACGCCTTTGAAACAGGCCTCCACTTGATGATGCGTGTTATCGCCTGTGACCGAGATATGAAGTGCCGCGCCGAGCGAATCCGCCAGAGATCGAAAAAAGTGAGGAACGAGCTCCGTGGGTAAGCCACCCACTTGGTCTCGACCGAACTTTCCCTCGAATACACTGTAGGCTCGCCCTGACAAGTCGAGGGCTACTTGGACTCGTGCTTCATCCATCGGAAGGAGAAATCCGTATCGTTGGATGCCTCGCTTATCGCCCAACGCGTGACGAAGGGTTTCTCCGAGCGCGAGCGCGCAGTCCTCGATGGTGTGATGTTCATCGATATGCAGATCACCCTCGCATTTGAGGGTGAGCGCGAAACCGCCGTGTTTCGCGATTTGCTCCAGCATATGGTCAAAAAAACCGATGCCAGTCGACACGTCCGTCGGGCCCTCGGCATCCAGATTGACCGTAACCCGAATGCGCGTCTCCCGAGTGACGCGAGTCAGAGAGGCCTCGCGGCTGAGTAAAGCCTGAGCGATGCCAGGCCAACCTGTGTCAGCAGCTCCAGACAACGAGAACCGACATGCTCGGACACCGAGGTTCGCTGCGAAAGCCATATCGGTGTCTCGATCGCCGATCATTGCACTCGATTTCAGGTCGACGGAGCGGGATTGGACCCACGCGTCAACTAGGGTCGTCTTGGGTTTTCGGCAGGCGCAACCGTCGTTTGGCCGATGCGGACAAATGAAGACGTGATCGAACGTAATGCCCTGGGTGGCAAACGCGTCGACGACAAAGCGCTGTGGGATATCAAAATGCTCGGTCGGAAAACTCTCTGAGCCGAGGCCATCTTGATTCGTGACCATGACGAGTCGGAACCCCGCTGCCTGCAACCGACTCAGGGCGGCGAAGACGCCTGGAACAAACCGAACTTTCGACAGGGCATCGACTTGCTCGTCTGCAGGCTCCTCGATGAGGGTTCCATCTCGGTCAATGAACAGTACCTTCATTGGAGTGCTCTCCCTGAGAACGTTGAGCACAACGCCTCGATGATCCGATCGTTTTGCGCCGGAGTTCCGATGGTGATCCGAACAGCTTGACCTAGCGGGCCACGTCCCGAGAAATCTCGGACGAGAATGCCGATGTCCCGCAGACACGCGAGTATCGACGCAGCCGCTGTCGACTCGATGAGTAAAAAGTTACTGTCACTTCGGTAAATTTTTTGGATCAACGGTGACGATGCCAGTTGGGCGGCCACACGGTCCCGCTCTTTCACGATGGTATCGACCCTCGAGGCGATCACGGCTCGAGACCCCTCGTGCAAAACCCGTATCGCTTCATCGATGCTGGCACTCGAAATGGAGTAGGGCGGGACAATCTTTCGCAGGAGGGCGATGACAGACGGTTCGGCAATCACCGCGCCAACCCGGGCCCCGGCCAATCCGTACGCCTTGGAGAGGGTTTTTAGTACCACCAATTGTGGGTACCGCTCCCTAAAGCTGATTGCTGAGGGCGCGGTCGAATACTCAGCATAGGCCTCGTCGATCACGACGACGCATCGATCTCGAGCGTAGTCGAGCAAAGATTCGATACACGTACTTGCAAACGCATTACCCGTCGGATTATTCGGCGAGCATATCCAAAGAATTTTAGCGCCCTCATCGACATTGGCCTTGATCGCAGCGATGTCGAGCTCGAATTCGTTCGTAAGCGGGGCTTCGAGGATCTGCGCGCCTTGGGTGGCCGCCGCGACGGCGTACATACCAAAAGTAGGCGGACACACCACGACGGCGTCGCGTCCCGCTTCGCAAAATGTTCGAGTCAGCAGATCGATGCCTTCGTCGCTACCCCGCGTGACCAACAGATCGTCGCTCGAGACGCCAAAGGTGTGGGCGAGGGCTTCAATCAGGGCTGGCGGTTGTGGCTCAGGATAACGATGGAGCGCGAGGCGTTCGCCCTCACTCCCGATCGGAGGCGGCCACGGGGACTCGTTGGCATGCAAGCGCTCAAAACGCGCGTCCCAATGAGCATGTTCATACGCACGCATCGACACGATTGCCGGTCGTGCAAGCCGCGAGAGGAGGTCGTTTCGACGGGTGTCAGTGGGCTCTGACTCGGCCGAGTCTTGAAGCGCCTTAAGGCGAAGGTCGACCGCAAGTGCATGAGCGTCGAGTCCTTCGAGTCGTGCGAGAGTGCTCGCAGTCGGGCCAAGATTGAGTAAGCCCTCTCGAGAGAGCTCTTGAACGGTGATTCGTCGTTGAAAGTCAGAGAGTGATAGTCCGCTGTACGCGCGGGCGTAACCATAGGTGGGTAAAACATGGTTGGTGCCGGAGCAATAATCGCCCATCGGCTCAGGGCTCCATGGACCCATAAACACGGAGCCTGCAGAACGGATTTCATCGAGCCAACGACGCGGCGCTTTGATTTGCAAAATGAGATGCTCAGGCGCGTAGTCATTCGAGATGGAGACCGCTTCGGCGAGAGTATCGACGATGACGATGCGACTGCGGCTCAGCGACTGATCTAAAATTTCGCCACGGGACAGAGACTTTCGAAACTCGATTGCGTGTCGTCGAACTGCTTCGGCGAGAGAACTCGACGTCGTGATGAGAATGGCCTGGGAGAGCGGGTCATGTTCGGCCTGAGCGAGGAGATCGGCGGCCACGAAGGCAGGATTTGCGAACTCGTCGGCAATGACGAGCACCTCGGAAGGCCCGGCAGGCAAATCGAGCGCGGCGCCCCCCGGGTCACTGGCGACGATCTGTTTTGCAGCGGTGACCCAGGCGGATCCGGGGCCAAAGATTTTGTCTACCTTCGGGATCGTAGCCGTCCCATACGCCATGGCGGCGATGGCTTGGGCACCGCCGATCGCGAATATCTCGTCGATGCCGCATAGCCGTGCCGTGGCAAGGATGATGGGGTCGATTCGTCCTTCTTGTGTTCCCGGTGAACACATCACTCGTCTTTTACACCCTGCGATGCCAGCGGGAATGGCCGACATGATGAGTGCAGAGGGTAAAGGCGCACGACCGCCGGGAACGTAAAGCCCGACTGCATCGATCGGGCGAACAATGCGCTCGCAGACAACTCCGGGAGAGGTTACGACCGACAACGGCGGTGTCCCTTGCGCCGTATGGAAACGCCGAACGTTATCGATTGCACGCCGCAACGCGACGAGGGCGTTTTCACCAACGCGCTGCAGGGCAGCATCGACCTCTGACCGCGGGACACGAAGAGTGACCGGCGCGCCACCGTCAAAGCGTCGTGCGTAGTCGAGGAGGGCCGTGTCTCCTTCATTGCGGACACGCAGGACCGTCTCGCGGACGAGCGCCATGATCGATTCGCGATCTTCGGCCGCGGGTCGCGATAAGGCTGCGTCGCGCTCCGCCGCGCTCAAGCTCGGGTAGTTGAAGATCGGCAACATCATGCCAACATTTTCTCGACGGGAAGGACCAGCAAAGAGCTGGCGCCTGCCGTCTTAAGCGCCTCGAGCGTTTCCCAGAAGACGTTTTCTCGGCATACCGCATGAATCGCGACCTTATCCGCGCTGCCCTCGAGAGGCATGATAGTTGGAGACTCGCTGCCAGGCAGAAGACTTCGAATAGCCGGGAGCGCTGCGCGAGGCGCGTGTAGCATGATGTACTTGCTCTCGCGCACTTGCTGAACCCCGTCGATACGCATGAGTAAGCGCGCTACCCAGTCGGACTTCTCTTTGGGGAGTTCGACGGGCGTTCGTACGAGCACTGCGTGACTCTCAAGAAGCACCTCGACCTCGCGAAGTCGATTGGCCTCAAGGGTCGAACCGGTCGACACGAGGTCGCATATGGCGTCCGCTCTGCCGAGTCGCGGCGCGATTTCAACGGCTCCAGAGAGCGTCACGATTTCGGCGCGTATCCGACGATCGGTCAGCCACTTCGCCAATGCGTAGGGATAGGTCGTGGCAATCCGACGCCCTTCGAGTGAGGAGGGTCCGTTCCAGATGACTTCATCGGGTACAGCGATGGACAGACGGCAGCGACCAAAGTCGAGTGAACGAAGGATTTCGAATCGAGCAGAGTATCCTCGGGCAGCCAGTTCGAGTTTCTTTTCTTCGACGACGTTGAGGCCCACGAGGCCGAGATCACACACGTCTTCCTCGACTAAATCCGGAATGTCATCGTCACGAACAAAAAGTAGATCGAGCGGCATGTTCTCGCCGAAGCCGAGGAGTTGATCCTTGGCACGCGAGAACTTCAACCCACATCGAACCAGTAAATCGGTCGACAGCTCGGTCAGACGACCGGATTTTTGAACGGCAAGTTTGAGGCGCAAGGGTTTTTCCATGGTGTGCTCCTTAGCGACCGGCTGAGTGGGCAGTCTTTGCGCTGGCCACTCGGCGTGCCGCGATGTCGTATCCGCCATTGCCGGAACCGACATACCTCGCCACTCGGGTAATGGTGGTGACGCTGACGCCGGTGAGCTTATGAATCTCGCGATAAGGTAGACCGCGCTCGAGCCACTCGACAACGGCCCACCGGTCGTACATCGCTTGAAGCTCAGCCGGGGTGCAGAGGTCACGGAAGAACGCACGGCACTCCTCGACGGATCGGAGGGTTAGCACGGCCTGATACAGATTGCGCTCCGCCTTGGCTTCTTGTCGAGGCGATTGCCGAGCATGGGTTTTCATGTGATCTTCCGCGTGATTTAACGTGCTAATGTTTTAATACGTTAGAACATTGTAGCAAGTTTGGCAACCGGACCGTTGACTCTCCTCATGGCGGCGGATTATCATCCGCCTGTTCATCGAGACCGGCTGAGGGAAAGGCCCATAGACGCCGGGGCAACCGCCAGAGCTCGCCAGCTCTGGTTAAGGTGCCAACTCCGCGCAATCCCGAAAGGGAGGCGTCAGATGAACGATCTTGAGGCATACATGACGTCGTCCACTCATCAAAAATCCGGGTCCGGGAGCGCCTCCGTTGAGAGGGGCGAGGTCTATTCCGACTGTCGCGAAGGGATGCTGGAATCGGTCACGACGTTACCCCTGCGTCACGGCGGACGAGTCGATACCCTCAAAATTGGCTGGCGCCTAACGGGCCCGCCGTCTGCGCCGATTGTGGTCGCCCTGGGCGGCATCTCGGCTCATCGCAAGGTCTTCGCTGCGCGAGGTGAGGATCCGAACTCTGGCTGGTGGTCGGAAGTTGTCGGGGTGGGCCTGGCCTTGCCTGCCGAACACTATCGCATTCTTTCCTTCGATTACCTTGGCGGAAGCGGTGCGACCAGCGGGCCAAAGGACGGTCGGGACTTTCCCTCGGTGTCGACCTACGATCAGGGGGAGCTTCTCCTGCGTCTCCTGAATCACCTTCAAATTGACCAGCTGGATGCGATCATTGGAGCGTCGTACGGTGGCATGGTCGCCTTGGCGTTCGCAGAGCAATACGCCTACCGAGTGAAAAAATTGGTGGTCATCAGCGCGGCTGATCGCACGAGTCCCATGTCGACGGCGTGGCGAAGCGTCCAACGTCGAATCGTGCGTTTCGGCGTCGAGTCGGGTAAACCTGAGCGGGGACTCGAGCTTGCGCGGGCGTTGGCCATGTCGACCTACCGCAGTGCGGAAGAGTTTTCGAGTCGGTTCGCCGGGGTAGCAGAGGTTCGCGACGGACGTTTTGTGTTTCCGGTTGAGGACTATCTGATGGCACGAGGCGTCGACTATGCTCGTCGTTATCAACCCGATTCCTTCCTGACACTCTCAGAATCGATTGATCTACATCAAATCAACCCCGATCAGATTTCAGTTCCGGTGGTTGCCATTGCGGTGAAGCAAGATCAGTTGGTGCCGGCGGTCGATATACAGTCGATGTGTTCGCGACTGCCGAACGCACACGTTCATGAGATCTCGTCGGTATTCGGGCATGACGCGTTTTTAAAAGAACATGATGCACTTAAAGCGATTTTCAGCGCCGAGCTGCCGCCAACCGCGTAAATGATTTCGGGGATGATCCAACTATGACGAGTCAAAAAGATCCGAGAACGCAGGCGGTGAGGGCCGGCCTCGAAACCGACGTCTTGACGGGTGCCGTCGTTCCGCCGGTTCATCTTAGTTCCACGTATGCGTTTCCGCGTTTTGGAGAGAAGGGTCGCTACGACTACTCGCGCTCGGGCAACCCCACACGCGATCTTCTTGCCGAAGCCTTGAATGGGCTTGAGGGCGGCGAAGGCGCCGTCATCACCGGCTCAGGGATGGGCGCCATTGCGCTCGTGGGGCAACTCCTCCCTCGCGGTTCGCGGATCATCGCGCCGCACGACTGTTATGGCGGGACGTTCCGCTTGCTTTCGGCTTGGCACCGCCGCGGTGATTTTGTCGTCGACTTCGTAAACTTTGGCGACCCTCAGGCCCTGCAATCGGCATTCAACACACCGGTCGCACTGTGTTGGATTGAAACCCCAAGCAATCCACTTCTCCGAATCACCGACATCGAGGCCGTCTCCAAGCTTTCGCATGCCGCGGGCGCGCGGGTGGCGGTGGACAACACCTTCTTGTCTCCGGCCCTCCAAAATCCTCTTCAACTGGGGGCGGATATCGTTGTTCACTCGACGACCAAGTACATCAATGGTCATAGCGACGTCGTCGGTGGTGCGGTGATCGCAGCGCAGGCGGATGTCGCGCAGCAGCTTGCGTGGTGGGCGAATGCGCTTGGTATGACGGGTTCCGCTTTCGATAGTTTCTTGACTCTTCGGGGACTCCGTACCTTGCACGCGCGAATGGCGTTGCACGAGGCGAACGCGAATTCATTGGCGGCATGGCTCGCACGACGGCCAGGAATCAGGACGCTCTACTACCCGGGGCTTGCGACACATCCCGGACACGAGCTCGCGCGACGGCAGCAAAAAGGGTTCGGATCCATCATTACCCTCGAACTCGATGGCGGGACGCCGGCGGTCGAACGTTTCGTCTCGTCGCTGGAGTTGTTCTCGCTTGCTGAGTCGCTGGGCGGCGTGGAGAGCCTGATCGCGCACCCTCCCACGATGACTCACGCGGCCATGGAGCCGGAAGCAAGAGCGACCGCAGGATTAGTCGATGGTTTACTGCGGCTGTCGGTGGGAATCGAAGCGGAGTCGGATCTTCGGCGAGATCTCGAGCAGGGCTTAAAAGCGATTCACTGAGCCTCGATTAGAGCGCCGATAGAATTGTATCGCCCATCGCGCGGGTGGTTAGTGCGGAGGCGCCACGCGGGGCGATGTCCGCGGTTCTGGCGCCATGTGCCAAAGCCTTGGAGACAGCCGCCTCAATTGCCCGAGCTTCTGTTTCGAGGTCTAGGGAATGACGCAGCAGTAAAGCCGCGCTCAAAATCGTCCCACAAGGATTGGCAACGCCACGACCGGCAATGTCGGGGGCTGATCCGTGTATCGGCTCGTAGAGCCCCCGACGGTTATCCCCCAATGCGGCAGAGGGCAGCATGCCGAGCGATCCGGCGAGCATGGCGGCCTCGTCGGTCAGTATGTCGCCAAACAGATTCTCGGTTAGTACAACATCAAAACTTCGCGGATTTCGAATGAGATGCATGGCGGCCGCGTCGACGAACATGTGCTCGATAGAAACCCCCGAAAACTCATCTCGAATGATTCGCTCGCTAACGGCGCGCCACAAACGCGAGGTCTCCAGGACATTCGATTTATCGACCTGCGTAACTTTACCGCGACGCTTCTTGGCCAGTAGGCCGGCCACTCTCGTGATCCGCTCGACTTCGGCGACGGAATACGCACACTCGTCTGTCGCGCGATCTTCGTGCTTGGTTTTCCGCCCAAAGTAGATTCCCCCAGTCAGTTCCCGCACGAAGACGAGATCGACACCCTCGATGTACTCTCGTTTGATCGGGGACGCCTCGAGCAGCGCAGGCTGAATCGCGACCGGTCGGAGATTCGCATACACGCCCAACTCTGCGCGGAGTCGCAGCAGGGCCGTTTCCGGACGAACCGGAGCGGTGGGCCCCCACTTGGGTCCGCCGATAGCGCCGAGTAGTACTCCATCGGCTTCGAGGCAGCCCTTCAGCGTGTGAACGGGTAAGCCGTCATTGAACTCGTCGATCGCGGTGCCCCCAAAGGGGAGTTCGTCGAGGATGAAGGCGTGCCCAAACTTTTCGGCAACCGCTCGAAGGATGCGTACGGCCTCAGCCGTTACTTCAGGTCCAATGCCGTCGCCGGCGAGGATCGCAATGTGGGCTTTCATGCTCGGCGACGGGCCTCATACTGTTCAATCTCGCCGTTCTTGGACAAGAGAAAGCCCAGCTCGTCGACGCCGTTCATCAAGCACACACGCGCAAAAGGGTCGATGGGAAAGCCTACCGCCGGTCGACCGGGTACCGTCAGCGTCGAGGCGCGGAGATCGACTTCGACTTCAACACCGGGATTTTGGAGTAACCACGCGTGCGTGGCGTCGTCTACCACAATTGGCAGCAGCCCGTTCTTAAGCGAATTATTTTTGAAGATATCTGCGATCTCGTTGCTGATGACCGCTTGAAATCCGTAATCGACCAGCGCCCAGGGGGCGTGCTCGCGCGATGAACCGCAGCCGATATTGCGACCCGCCACCAAAATGCGGCATCCCTGTGCCTCAGGCTTGTTGAGGACGAACTCGGGACGTGGACGACCGCCCGCGTCATAACGCCAATCGGCAAACAGGGCGTTCCCCAAGCCTTCCTTCGACGTGGTGGTCAGGAATCGAGCCGGTACAATCTGATCGGTATCGATGTTAGTCGAGGACATGACAACGGTACGCGAACGAATAGTGGTGATGGTCATGTTGGATGCTCAGGCGCGCAAGAATTGACGAGGGTCGGCGACGCGACCCAGCACAGCGGAGGCGGCAGCTGTCTCCGGGCTCGCGAGTAAAGTTCTCGCGCCGATACCTTGCCTGCCCTCAAAGTTTCGGTTGCTCGTGCTGACGGAGTACTCACCTTTGTTGACGGTGTCACCGTTCATCCCGAGACACATCGAGCATCCGGACTCGCGCCATTCCGCGCCAGCCGCCTTGAACACGTCAGCCAGACCCTCGGCTTCCGCGAGGCGCTTGACCTCTTGAGATCCCGGGACGACGAGCATCTGTACGCCCTTTGCGATCTTTCGCCCGCTCAACACCTGAGCCGCCGCGCGAAGATCCACGAGGCGTCCGTTGGTGCAGCTACCGACGAATACGACATTTACCGGGGCCTCGGCAATGGGCTGACCCGGCGAGAGTCCCATGTATTTCATTGCGGCATCGAACACCGCATCGCCTCGGTGGTCTGGAATTCGCCCGGTGACCGATACGACCATGCCGGGATTCGTTCCGTACGTGACCATTGGTTCGAGTGACGAGGCGTCGATCTCGACGACCTTGTCGAAGGTCGCGCCGTCATCGCTTGGCAGTGTTTTCCAATAGGCGAGGGCATCATCCCAAGCCTTTCCTTTCGGCGCGCGCGGCGTATTTTTGAGGTATTCATACGTGGTCTCATCCGGCGCAATCATTCCTGCGCGGGCACCCGCTTCGATCGACATGTTGCAGATCGTCATTCGCTGATCCATCGATAATGCGCGAAGGGCTTCACCTCGGTACTCGAATACATAACCTGTTCCGCCAGAGACACCGACCTTGCCGATGATCGCCAGAATCAGATCTTTGGGTGTGACGCCCGCGGGCAGTCTTCCTCGAACCTCGATGGCGCAGGTTTTCGGTTTCTTTTGTAACAAGCACTGGGTCGCCAACACATGGCCGACTTCGGTCGTCCCGATACCGAAGGCTAGCGCACCGAATGCCCCGTGCGTCGAGGTATGACTGTCTCCGCACACAATGGTCTTTCCGGGCTGGGTTATACCGAGTTCCGGTCCGATGATATGAACGATGCCTCGCCGCGAATCTTGCAGACCCAACAACTCAACGCCGAACTCCGCGCAATTGATCTCAAGTTGTTGAATCTGTTTCGCTGCCGACTCGATGGAGATCGGCGCGCCTCCAAACACTTGCTCGGTCCGCGTGGGCGTTGAGTGGTCCATCGTGGCGAGGGTGAGGTCAGGTCGTCGAACCTTCAAGCCACGCTCTCGCAACACGGTGAACGCCTGGGGTGAGGTGACTTCGTGGGTGAGGTGCAGATCAATGAAGATCACGGCCGGTGTCTCTGCGGTTTGAGGAGCCACCTCGTGTGCAGACCAGACCTTTTCAAACATGGTTTTCGCGGAGGTCATCGATTCTTCCTTATCAAATCCCAATGATCAGGCAGCGACCTGAGCGCGTTGCGACTGCTCAATGCGGTTGATCACTTCAAGAAATGCTCGCGTCGCAGACTCGACGATATCGGTGGTGGCGCTTGCGCCGCGGTAGCTTCGCCCGTTGAAGTTGACATAGACCACCGCCTCACCTTGGGCATCCTCGCCCTCGGTCAAGCTTCGCAGTTCAAACTTCTGCAGGGCAGGCTTGATTCCCGTCGCCTCTTCGATCGCCTTGAACGCAGCATCGACGGGTCCGTCTCCTGAAGCGCTCCGTTCGATCCTCGCGCCATCAGCGTTGAGCAGGGCGACCGTGGCTTTTCCGCCGCCATCGACCTCCGAGGTCGTGCGCAAGACCGACAATGTCCAAGGACCCGACTCGGTACCCTCTGCGCGCAGCACGAGGGCCTCGATATCACCGTCGAAAAGCTCTTTCTTTTTATCTGCAAGAGCTTTGAATTCCGTGAAGACGCGCTCGAATTCTGTTTCTTCGAGCTCGAAACCTAATTCCTTGACGCGCTCACGTAGTGCGTGACGTCCACTATGCTTACCGAGAACCAAACTCGATCGAGCGAGACCGACATCCTGCGGACGCATGATTTCGTAGGTGCTCGCATGTTTGAGCATGCCGTGCTGATGAATACCCGACTCATGTGCGAACGCATTTTCGCCGACCACCGCCTTATTGCGCGGGATGGGCATGCCCGTAATGCTTGCGACCAGTCGGGACGTCGGATAGAGACGCTGCGATTGGATGTTCGTCGTCGCGTTAAAGAACGTCTCTCGTGTGCGCAGCGCCATGACAATCTCTTCGAGCGAGCAGTTTCCCGCGCGCTCGCCGATACCGTTGATGGTGCACTCGATTTGCCGTGCGCCTGCGACGACTGCGGTGAGACTGTTGGCGACGGCCATGCCAAGATCGTCGTGGCAATGCACCGAGAGGCGAGCCTTCTCGATATTAGGCACGTTCTTGCGGAGATATCGGAAGAGTTCCGCGAACTCGTGTGGGACGGTGTAGCCCACCGTATCGGGAATGTTCACCGTGGTGGCGCCTGCGTCGATGACAGCCTCGACCACCTGCGCCAAGAACTCCACCTCCGTGCGCGAGGCATCCTCGGGCGAAAACTCCACGTCATCGCAAAACTCGCGAGCGATCCTGACGCCTTCGACAGCTCGTCGGATAATTTCATCCTTGGCCATGTTCAGTTTGAATTCTCGATGGATCGCGCTGGTTGCGAGAAACACGTGAATTCGTCGCTTCTCGGCCGGGGCGAGTGCGGAGGCTACCTTTTCGATGTCTGCACGATCGCAGCGCGCAAGCCCGCAAATGATCGGCCCACGAACCTCCCGAGCGACGGCGTTCACGGCGTCCCAGTCGCCCTGCGAGGCGGCGGGAAATCCAGCCTCGATGATATCGACACCGAGCTCTGCGAGGGCTTTCGCGACTCGCAGCTTTTCGGACTGCGTCATGCTGCAGCCCGGCGATTGCTCACCATCGCGCAACGTAGTGTCAAAGATCATCACTCGATCGGTGTTCGAAGTCATGGCAAAATGCTCCGTCAATAAATCGGCTCGGTGTCCGTCGCTTAGCGTCCTTGGTCCAACCACGGCATGCGTGCACGAAGAGCAAACCCTACTTTTTCGATCGGTCGATCAAGATCTTTCCTCATCATCTTGTCGTACTTCCGGCGACCCGTGGCGTTCTCGCGCATCCATTGCTTGGCGAACTTGCCTTGCTGGATTTCTTTGAGGATCTTCCGCATCTCTGCTTTAGTGCGCGCGTCGACCACACGCGGACCGCGAGTGAGGTCGCCGTACTTCGCGGTTTCGGAGATGAACTTGTGCATCTTCCAAATGCCGCCCTCGTGAAGAAGATCGACGATGAGCTTGAGTTCATGCATGCACTCGAAGTACGCAACTTCGGGCTGATAGCCGGCTTCGACGAGGGTTTCGAAGCCCTTGACGACCAACTCGGTGGCGCCGCCACACAGCACCGCCTGCTCACCGAAGAGATCGGTCTCGGTCTCCTCGGCAAAGGTGGTTTTGAGCACGCCGCCGCGAGTGCCGCCAATGCCGTGGGCGTATGCCAGAGCTTTCGAAAAAGCTTTTTTCGACGAATCTTGGAACACCGCCAGCAAGCAGGGCACGCCGCGACTTTGCTCGAACTGCCGACGAACGAGGTCGCCGGGTCCTTTCGGCGCGATCAGGATGACATCCAGATCTTTCCGCGGTTTGACTTGTTTGAAGTGGATATTGAATCCGTGGGCGAAGAGGAGCGAAGCTCCTTTCTTGACGTTCGAGATGACGCTGTCGTAGAGCGCCTTCTGAGCGAGGTCCGGTGCGAGCATCGCGATGAGATCCGCGTCCTTGACCGCTGTGACCGGTAACGCGACCGACAGTCCGTCTTTGCGCGCTTTTTTCCAGCTGTCACCTTTGCGTACGCCGATGACCACATCGAAGCCGCTATCCCTGAGATTCAGTGCGTGGGCGCGGCCCTGGCTTCCGTAGCCCAGCACGCAGATGCGGGCACCACGAAGTGCTTTATGATCGACGTCTTTCTGTCCGAACAATTTCATCTCTGCTACTCCCGGTCCGTATCTCGAACCAACTTAGAACTTAGAGCGTAAAAAAACCCCGCATCGGCTGGTGCCGGTGCGGGGTTTGGTGTTGATCCTCGTCCGCTTTTGAGTTCTGGCGTTAGACCAAAAAACGAAGGAACGACCCGCTCCGGCTACCGGCAAGGGGTAGCGCTAGGCTGCGCAATAGGGCGATCGCGGCGAATGCCGACGGGCCGATCGAGGACAGCTTTGAGGCGCGGAACATGGGTGAATACGAGCATGGACGACGGGTTTTTGTCAACGGTGCCGTCGGCCGGAGCCTGTTTCCAGCTACTATTTCCCCATGTCTCACGATGCGTCGATCTGGCCGAACGAGGCCACGTGCTTGCCCCTCTGGTTGGTTCGCGATAGAGAGCTCGCTGCGTTCAAGGCGACCCATCCGGAGCTGGCGAGTTGGATCGAGCAGAATGGGTTTACGGGGGAGAGGCATCGTGTCCTCGTCGTCCCGGGGGCTCGCGGCGAGATCGCGGGCGCCATCGTCGGCCTCGGAACGATCGCCGAGTGGGGCCAACTCGCGTGGTGGCACGTTTCGGGGCTGCCCGATCGACTGCCGGCCCGCGACTTTCGTCTGGCAAGCGAGTTGCCGTCCTTGTGCCTCCAGCAGGTGCTGACCGGCTGGTTCCATGGAAGCTATCGGCTCAGCCGGTTCAAATCGGCGGCGCCGGCCGTTGCGCGTGCCCGTCTGGCGTGCCCGATCGGGGTCGATGGCAGCACACTGGTCAGACAGGCCTCGGCCCTGCATTGGGCGCGAGATCTCATCAATGCGCCGTCCAATGAATTGGGTCCTGAGGAACTCGCCACCGCGGGTGCGGACCTGGCGCGCGAATTTGCTGCGGAGTTTCGATGCCTGGAGGGCGACGAGCTTCTCGCCCAAAACTTTCCTCTTATCCATGCGGTGGGTCGGGCGAGTTCGCGGGCACCTCGGCTGATCGATCTTCGTTGGGGCGACCCTCGCCATCCGACCGTCACGTTGGTGGGAAAAGGGGTGTGTTTCGATTCCGGTGGGCTCGATATCAAAGGCTCCGCCGGAATGGCCTTAATGAAGAAAGACATGGGGGGTGCGGCGATTGCGCTCGGTCTCGCGCGCTCACTAATGGCGCGCCAGGCACCCATTCGGCTACGCGTAATGATTCCCGCAGTGGAGAACAGCATTTCTGGGACGGCCTATCGACCGGGTGATGTCGTTCGATCGCGTCGAGGGCTGACGGTCGAAATCGGAAACACGGACGCCGAGGGTCGCCTGATTTTAGCGGATGCGCTGACCGAGGCCGATAGCGAGCGCCCGTCGTTGCTTCTCGACTTCTCGACGCTCACCGGCGCGGCGAGGGTCGCGCTGGGGCCTGAACTGCCAGCTGTCTTTTGCAACGACCCCGTGCTAGTTGAGGAGATTCGACGCTGTGGCGAACAGGAGTCGGACCCTGTTTGGCCGATGCCCCTATGGGATCCGTACGACGAGGAGTTAGTCAGCCGCGTGGCCGACCTCAATAACGTCTCGAGCTCGGCATTTGCCGGCGCCATTTTTGGTGCTCTTTTTTTGAGACGGTTTATCTCCTCGACCCAATCCTGGGCGCACTTCGACCTCTACGCCTGGAATGCGCGCGAGCGCCCCGGGCGTCCCGTGGGTGCAGAGGCTCAATGTCTTCGTCTTGCAGATCGATTGATCTTGGAGCGTTTCGGACAATGAAAAAGAAAGTTGACCCCCGTCGATGGTCGAAGCAGGTCGTCGACGGCCCCAAACAAACGCCGTCGCGGGCGATGCTTCGGGCCGTAGGATTCACGGACAAAGATTTCAAACGTCCTCAGGTCGGAATCGCATCGACCTGGGCGAATCTTACGCCATGCAATATGCACATCAACGCTCTGGCTGCCGAGGCCGAGGCGGGCGCGAATGCGGCGGGAGGCAAGGGCGTCCTCTTCAACACGATCACCGTGTCGGACGGCATCTCGATGGGCTCGCCGGGTATGCGTTACTCATTGGTGTCTCGAGAAGTTATCGCGGACTCGATTGAGACGGTCGTCGGCGCCGAGGGCTTCGACGGCTTCGTTGCGATCGGCGGGTGCGACAAGAACATGCCGGGTTGCGCGATTGCGATGGCGCGACTGAATCGTCCGTCCGTATTCGTGTATGGCGGAACGATTCGACCGGGCGCGAAGCGTCGCGATATCGTGTCCGTGTTTGAGGCCGTAGGCGGTCATGCAGCCGGTACGGTCAGCGATGCTGAACTCGCCGAGGTTGAACGTACCGCCATTCCGGGCCCGGGTAGCTGCGGAGGCATGTACACCGCGAATACCATGGCGTCCGCGATGGAGGCCCTCGGCTTGTCGCTTCCGGGAAGCTCCGCGCAAGAAGCCATCAGTCGGCAAAAGCGAAGCGATTCGTATCATGCGGGCGAAGCAGTGGTTCGACTCATCAAAGCCGGCATCACTCCGTCGATGATTCTGACGCGGAAGGCATTCGACAATGCAATCACGGTGACGATCGCACTTGGCGGCTCGACCAACGCGGTACTGCACTTGCTGGCGATCGCGCGTGCGGCGAATGTGAAACTCACGCTCGATGACTTCACCCGAATCGGACGTCGCGTGCCCGTGCTGGCGGACTTGAGGCCAAGTGGGCGCTACGCCATGTCGGAGTTGGTCGCCATCGGAGGCGTTCAGCCGCTGATGAAGCGGCTGCTCGATGCACGTCTCCTTCACGGAGAATGTCTGACGGTCACAGGCAAGTCCCTGCGCGACAATTTATCGGGCGTTCGTGACTACCCGACATCGCAGACCATCATTCGTGATTTCTCAGACCCGATCAAAAAGGACAGTCACCTCGTGGTGCTTCGCGGCAATGTGGCGCCCGAAGGCGCTGTGGCGAAGATCACAGGCAAGGAAGGGCTGTCGTTCGTTGGACGAGCGAAAGTGTTCGACGGCGAAGAGCGCGCCACGCAAGCGATTCTCGGTGGGCGGGTGAAGGCAGGCGATGTGATCGTGATTCGGTACGAAGGTCCGCGCGGCGGTCCTGGGATGCGCGAGATGCTGAGCCCGACGGGCGCCATCATGGGCCTCGGTCTCGGCGACAAAGTCGCCTTGGTGACAGACGGGCGCTTCTCTGGAGGGAGTCACGGATTCGTCGTGGGACACATTTCCCCTGAGGCGGCGAATGGCGGCCCGATCGCGCTCATTCGAGATGGAGACCGAATTCGGATCGATACGCTTAGCAAGCGGGTAGATGTCGACGTCCCTGTCACTGAAATGAAACGTCGCCGTCGCGTATGGAAAGCGCCGAAGCCCTACGCCACTCGAGGGGTTTTGGCAAAGTACGCTCGGGCCGTCAGTAGTGCATCGGAGGGGGCCGTGACCGACTAGCGCCTTCCGAACAACGACGCACGGTTGTATCGGTCACGCCGGGCGGGTAGAGTTGGGCCCGGTTGGGGGCCCGCAAGGGATTGCAAGTTCAGAAATGCACGGCTTCGCGCTGGTTTGGAACTCGCTTTAGGGAATGCAGTCCTCCAATCACTCTGTTCAGGTTTTGCGACTCGCCGCCGGTCGGCATGGTGAGGCTGTGATCTGTTAAGGGGTGTAGGGTCTTCGAATCGTAACCATCGATGGGTGGGCGGCGGTTTGGGGGATGAGGTTGCGATTGAAAGGAGAGCCGGGTAGTTTCCGGTCCCCGTCGATCGCAATAGACGCAACTGCCACGAGAGAACATGGCGACGTACGTACAACAGAACCAGTCCCGCCGTATGGCGATTTTCGGGTTCATCGTGGGATTACACGTCCTGATCGGGTATGCGCTCGTGAGCGGACTCGCCCGTAAGGTCGTTGAAGTCGTGGCGCCGCCACTCGTCACGGACATCATAGAAGAGATCAAGCCGGAGGATAAACCGCCTCCGCCGCCACCCCCTCAGATTGAGCGGCCGCCGGTTCAGGTGCCGCCGCCCGACGTGACCATCGACATTCCGATGGAGTCGAACACGACCGCCATCAGTAACGTGACCGACAAGGCGGTTCCGCCCGCTCCGCCGCCGCGCGTCGCGGTGGGCACCCCAGCAAAGATCGGCCGAATGCCCTCGAGTGAAGACTACTACCCGGCGGCCTCGAAGCGCGCTGAGGAGCAGGGCTCGGTCACCGTCAAAGTTTGCGTGGATAACAAGGGCAAGATCATCGGTAATCCCACCGTCGTCACGTCGTCGGGCTTCGCTCGACTCGACGAGGGCGCGGTTAAGCTCGCCCGTGCCGGCCGTTATCAGGCTGGCACGTCGGGTGGTGAGGCATTGCCGGAGTCCTGCGTTTCGTTCCGCGTGAAGTTCGAGATCAAGTAAAGCGTTTCATTCCCTGAGGAAAACATGGAAAACACTGAAGCCACCGCTGTCGTCGAAAACCCGTATGGCCTTGGGGCCCTGTGGGAACAAGGCGATTTCGTCGCCAAGGGCACGCTGATCATCATGGTGATCATGTCGCTGACTTCTTGGTACGTCATCATCATGAAGCTGCTCGATCAGCGGAAGCTCAGCGCCTCCGCGAAGGTCGCTGAGCAGAAGTTTTGGAGTGCCGGTTCGATTCGCGAAGCGATCGAGCGCCTCCCGAAGAACGACGTCTACCGTCAGATCGCTGAAGACGGTTTGCGCGCGTCGCAACATCACGAAGGCCGCCTCGGCGAGCGCATCGCGCTTCACGAGTGGGTGACGATGTCGCTGCAGCGCTCCAATCAAGGCGTCTCGATGGCGTTGACCGACGGCCTGCCGTGGCTCGCGACGGTTGGTTCCACCGCCCCGTTCGTCGGTCTGTTCGGAACGGTCTGGGGCATCTACCACGCCCTCGTCGCGATCGGCGTGTCCGGTCAGGCGTCGATCGACAAGGTCGCAGGACCAGTTGGTGAGGCGCTCATCATGACGGCCATCGGTCTCGCGGTCGCCGTTCCGGCGGTCATGGGCTACAACTGGCTGATTCGTCGCAACAAGGAAGTGCAGGAGGAGCTGGGTAACTTCACCTCCGATTTGCACTCATTCCTGGTGAGCGGCGCGCGCGTGGCGGTGCCGGCTCCGGCGGCGGCCCCGGCGGCTGCCAAGAAGTAAGGCGTTTCGTTTAGGTTCCTCTGGGGGAAGCCGTCCGGACATGTGCCGGACGGCTCCCGAACCGGGACCACACGAGGTTTAGATTCATGGCGATGAGCGTTGGATCCAGCGGCGGCGATGACGAGCTGAACTCGACTATCAATACGACTCCGTTGGTGGACGTCATGTTGGTACTCCTGATCATCTTTTTGATCACCATTCCGGTTATCACCAAGACGGTGAAGGTGTCGCTGCCGAAGGCGGCGAACATCGCCACGCAGACGAAGCCCGAGAACATCACGGTGGCGGTCGATTCTCGCGGCAACATTTATTGGAATAACGAGCAGGTCGCGGACCGCGCTCAACTTATCGAGATGATCAAGACTGAGGCAGTCAAAGACCCTCAGCCTGAGATCCACATTCGCGGCGACTCCGATGTCCGTTTCGAAGACATCGGCGCCGTCATCTACTCGATTCAGCGTGGCGGTATCGTCAAGGTTGGGTTCATCACTGAACCTGATCGCGGCATCCGCGGCTCGCGCTGAGTTTTTAGGAGCGCACTTCGATGGGAATGAATGTTGGAAGTGGAGACGAAGGCGGCTCGATGTGTGACATCAACACGACGCCGCTGATCGACGTCATGTTGGTGCTCCTCATCATGTTCATCATCACCATTCCGGTGATGACGCATGCCGTCAAGCTCGACATGCCGCGCCCGACGGGGGCTCCGCCGCCGCCGGTCCAACCGGAAGTCATCGATATCGAAATCGATTTCGACGGTACGGTGGTCTGGAATGGCACACCCATCCAGGACATCGAAGTACTCGAGCGGTACTTCCGTGTCGAGTCGCAGAAGGATCCGCAGCCTGAGTTGCATTTGCGCCCTGATAAGCGTGCCAAGTACGACACCGTCGCTAAAATTCTCGCTTCGGCGCAGAGAAATCGCATGAAGAAAATCGGGTTCGTCAACGTCTCCGAATTCGGTGAATGAGGAAGCCGCCTGAGGGCGGCAAGTCGAGACGAGATTGGCTCATTAGATCACACCATGTCGCCGCAGCCCCTAGGGTGATGCGGCGATTTTTTTATCGGACCAGGGAATAAGGTCGAGAGAGGAAATCATGAGGACGACAGTCGGATTGCTTGCAGTGTCTGTTGCGTTGGTTTTGACGTTCTCCGCCGTTGCAAACGCGGAGAAGGTCAGCCCTGCGGTAGCCAAGACGCTTCAGGCGGCGCAGAACGCAAGCAAGGCTCGGAAGTGGGCCGAATGCCTCTCTAACCTCAGAGCAGCCGATGCCACGGCAGGTAAGACCGCTTATGACAGCTTCATCATCAATGAGCTGACGGCCTTCTGCGCACTGAGCTCGAACGATGTGGCGACCGCCACTCGTGCGTATGAGGCTAATCTCTCGTCGCCCTTTGCGGCGGACAAGATCGCCCAACGTACGCGTGATCTCGCCAAGATTTACTTCAATGCGCGCGACTATAAAAAGACGATAGAAGTGGGTCGAGATGCGATCGCGAAGGGTTATGGTGATGCGGACACTTATCTCGTCGTCGCGCAGTCGTATTACCAAACGAACGACTTCCGTAACGCGCGTGAGTTTGTCGGCAATTGGATCAAGGACCAGGAAAAGCGCGGGCAACGTCCTCGCGAAAACGCGATCCAAATCTATGTCACCTCATGTATGCGTCTTAAAGACGAGGCCTGCACGGCAGCCGGTTTCGAAAAACTGGTCACCTACTATCCGAACCCCGCAGGCTGGGCGAATTTGATGCAGTCGCTCTTTGCATCGCGCAACGAAGCCGCAGCCTTCAACGCGTACCGCCTCGCCACCGAAGTGGGTGCGATGCGCACCGGCGACGACTACACCGAAATGGCGCAGCGAGCAATCGAGAAGGGCCTGCCCGGGGAAGCGCTTACGACGCTCGAGGCCGCGTTCGCGCGTAAAGTCTTTACCGACAAGCGCGACATCGACCGTAACACTCGACTTCTCACCGTGGCGAAGGAGCGAGCAGCGACTGATCGTGCTGGTCTTGCCAAGCAAGATCGAGACGCCGCAGCGGGTAAAAGCGCTGATGCCGATCTTCGAGTTGGCCAGGCGTATATGAGCTACGGGCAGTTTGCGCCCGCGGTGACGGCTATCAAGCGCGGGATCGCGAAGGGGAACGCCACCGATCCGGCGGAGGCTCAGCTGGTGCTCGGTATTGCGTTGCTCAAGTCGGGCAACAAGGCCGAAGCAGGCCGCGTGCTCCGGGGTATCAAGGGTGACGTTGAGTTGCAGCGTGTCGCGAAGCTTTGGAGCCTTCGGGCCCAGTAACAGTCCGTCGTCAGTTTTGAGATGGGGGTTTGATCATGCGTAATGTGTGGGTCGTTGTGATCGCAGCAGTGTTCGCGTTGGCTCTTCCGGTCGGCGCGATGGCACAGCAGGTAAAGAATCAGAAAAACGCTCCCGCCGTGAAAGGGCCCACGGTCAGTAAGCCTTTGCTCAAGCCTCTCGCGGCGGCTCAGGAGGCCGCTAAGAAGGAGCAGTGGGCCGAGTGTATTTCCCAGCTCAAGGCGCTCGATGGTCAGCCGACGAATGCGCCGTACGACAACTATGTCATCAACGACATTCTGGGTTTCTGTGCGCTGCGCGCGAACGATAGTGCGCTGGCGATCGCCTCCTGGGCGAAAGTCGTCGATTCCGAGTTTGCGGAAGCGACGCGCTCAGCGACTTTGCGAAAAGGGCTTTTGCAATTGTCCTACCAGGCTAAAGACTACTCGGGTGCAGTCACCTATGGTCGTCGCTTGATCGAACTCGGTACTGCTGACGAAGCGGTGCACTTACTAACGATCCAATCGCTCTATCTGCAAAACGATTTCAAAGGTGCGGAGACGATGTCCGCCGCGTATGTGGCGTCGATGGAGTCAGCGGGACAGACGCCGCCGGACATGGCGCTGCAGTTGTACGCCAGTTCCTGTATCAAACAGGATGATGACGCGTGTACGCTTCGCGCCCTGGAGAAGCAGGCCAAGTACTTCCCGAAGAAGGAAACTTGGCCGAACCTGACCTTGCTGATGCTCCGCGCGGGCGGAGAGACCAACACGCTCAACGTGTTTCGCTTGTCGCGCGAAATGGGTGGACTGCTTCGAGGGGAGGAGTACACCGAGATGGCGCAGCTTGCACTGGAAAGAGGTCTGCCGGGCGAAGCCCAGTCGGTCATCGAAGAGGGTAAGGAAAAAGGTATTTTCACCAATAAGTCGAATCTTGAGCTTGCGACCCGTCTTCTCGGGACAGCCAAGGCCCAAGCGTTGGCGGACAAGCCGACGCTGCTTGCCCAAGACAAGGAAGCGGCCGGTCGAAAGAGCGGTGAAGTCGATGCCCGTATTGCGTTGGCCTTTCTGAGCTACGCGGAGTTCGAGCGCTCGGTAGCGGCGTATGAGCGTGGTTTTGCGAAGGGCAATATCAAAAATGTCGAAGAAGCACGGCTTAATCTCGGTATTGCCCAGCTGAAGGCCGGAAACAAAGAGGCTGCGGCGGCAACCTTCGCCGCGGTGAAGGGTGATGAAACCCTTCAGCGTGTCGCCCGGCTCTGGACTCTGAAGACGAAGTAAAGCCTTCGTTTTGGGGGTTATGAACCGACGGCATCGAGCGGATCGATGTCGCTCGCTGGCGTCCCTCGTCGGGTGATTTCTTCGAGCTCGGCGTGCATGGCTCGCATCATTCGTTCGACGTAGGCGGTTCGTGCTGCGGCGCGCTCCAGCGCGGCCTCTGCGCTGGGCGCCCAGCTCTCGAGCTCGGCTTGAGCGAGCACCTGCTTGGACGCCAGCAAACGCTCAAGACTATCGAGTCTTTCTCTTGTGACGGAAAGCTCTTCCATGAGCGTTAGCGTCATGGACAGCAATTTGTCGGTCGCAGGATCGCTGAAGTATTGCGGACGCTTGCCTTTGGCGACGCGCGCAAGTCGAGATTTTGGCAAAGCTGGCTTACTCATCGGATCGCTCATCGGCGTGCAGCCAAGATTTTCCAGAAGAAATTTTCGGCGTAGTTCATCTGGGCGACGTCCAGTTTTGGCGCGAACTCATCCACGAGCACATCGCGATCGACAAAGCCGCCCTTGAGGGCTTCGGCCTTGAGATCGATCCCCGTCATGAACCGACTGAAGGTTTCGTTGTTGTTATAGCTTTCCCAGTTATGCATGAATTTTTCGATGATGCTTTTGCCTCGTGGAATTTCGAGGTGCAGCATGAGTCCACCTTTCTGTAGCACGCGGTGGCACTCCCCAAGAATCCGTGGCAAGGCTGACTTCGAGGTTTCGTGCAGAACGATATGGGAGAGCACGAGATCGAAGGCTCCCTCATCGAAATTGGTTTTCTCTGCATTCTGTTGGCTGAAGTGAACAGGCACTCCGAGCGCCTCCGCGCGAGCATGGGCGTAGCGCAAGACGGGCGCGGCCACATCGATCCCATAGACCTCGGCGTCTGGAAAGGCGCGTGCCCAAACGACCGAGCTGTTCCCGATGGCGCAGCCGAGATCGAGAATTTTCTTTGGTCGGAAGTCGGGGTGTTTATCCCTCAGGTAGGCGAGCAGGATGTCTCCCATCAGGTTGTTCTCGGCACCGAGCGCGCCACCCATGTAGAGATTGATGCCCTTGTCGTAGACCACGCCCGCCGCCACGTCGTCCTCGGTGAATTCGGTGTGATATCCACCGGGCTGAAGATGAATATCCACTGCGGCGTGATATCGCGGGAGTGGTAACGCCGGGTCGAGTCGTAGCGTTCCGCGACCCGACTGGTTGGCAGAGCGCGCAAGGGACTTCGAGGTCTCGATCAGGTCAGGAAGCTGTCTTTCGGTCGGGTCGATCACCGACTCCCAAAGCAGTTCCTGGCTTCGCCGTTGCATCGCGCTCCAGAATTGATAAAACGGATCGAGGGTCATCGCCTTGCGCACTTCGTCATGGTCCTGCGGATTTCGCCCGTTCGTCGCCCGAAAACTCGGCTCAACGCGATGTTCATACACCTTGTAGGCGCCCGGCATCAGACGACCAGAGAGGTGAGCGCGCAAGGAGCAGACAAAGTCTTGACGAGCTTGCTCGTCGAGACTGGGAACAGGCTGCATGGCATGTCGATTGAAGGCGGGCATCGAGACCACTCCGCGGGGCCGGTGGGCTGTAGTTGAGCTGTATTAATCCTACCGATTGACGCTCGTCGATCCGCGCAGTGCCGACGCGGTGTCCGAAAGGTGGTTGAACAGTCCGTGGCTCAACCGCTGGTCTCAATCACCTCGATGAGTTCACCCGCCGCGCCACGGCACAATCCGGCTTTTCGACCATGATAAGGCGCCTGGGGTAGTGCACGGGGTGGGGCGATCCACTCGACGCTTCGAGGCAGTTCGGTGACGCCGAAGCTGACGATCGCAATCGCGGGGGGTAACTCGTCCTCGCGCGCCTCGCGAGACGCCGTACCCTCGGGCATTCGATCGACTTCGATGTACGACTGCCCTTGTAACGGCAGAGCCGCCAAGTCGTGCCGCGTATCAGGCGGCATGCCGTGGGCGTTGGACAAGACGGAAATCACACAGGGCACCACGGCTGCATCGGCCACGCCGAAATGTTTTTTGTAAAACGCATTCACGGTTTGTACCGAGGGGCCACCCAGGATCACGATGAACACCCGATCAATGAAATGCTTCGCGTCAGGCGTATCAAACTGCGGCAACTTCTCGGAAAACGAGGTGAGATAAAGAGCCTCTCCTGATGGACCCAACGCTTGTGCTGCACGGATCTTGTCTGAGATCGACAGATTGGCCGGGGGACCGATGATGCGAAACGGCGAGCCTGCCAGACGGGCGACCGCGCGATCGGTGTCTTGCACCATGAGCTCGGCGGCGTTCCATCCCATGTGCTTGAACGGAAGGTAATCAGGTGACGGCTTGCTCTCAATGAATCTCAGAAACGTTTGTCCGTCGCCCTCCGGCAGCATGAGCGCATATCGGCGGCCGGTCAGGCTAGGGAGTCCCCACAGACTGGCTTGCGCGTCGCTGACTCGTCCGTGGTCCACGAGTTGATACCCCAGGAACAGGCGATAACTGTCGATCATGTGCTGCAGCTCAGGTGCAGCGATCGTGACGCAGGAGATCGGTCCGATGGAGGGCATAGTCAGGCTCTTGCTTTAAGGGAGTCGAGGTAGGTCAGCGCATCAGACAACGACACGACCTCCGCGTATTTCGCCTGAAGATCAAAAAGGTTTGCTTCGTGGGGTCCCGGCGCTCGATCGCCGACGGCTTCACGAACCACCATCGGAATGAATCCGTGCTGGCAGCAGTCTACGGCGCTCGCGCGAACGCAGCCGCTCGTCGAGAGTCCGGCAATCAACACAGTGTCGACGGCGAGCGCAGTGAGCGTCGACGCCAAGGTCGTACCAAAAAAGGCACTGGCATACTGTTTCGAAATCACCGTTTCACCGGTGATCGGTTCGAGCCCCTCGGCGAAGGCGGCAAGATCCGGGTGCGCGCCGACCTCAAAACACCGAAGCGCAGGAACCTTACGAAAAAACACGCCGCCATCACGTCCGCCGGGCTGATACGCCACGTTGGTATGGATGACGGGAATCCCAGCGCGCCGTGCGCGCTTCAGCAACGTCTCGCAATCGCTACGCGCTTGCTCGACGCCTGCGTACAGCGGGGAACTCGGAACGAGGTAGGCGCGCACAAAGTCGATGACGAGCAAGGCGGGGCGATGACCTGGTACAAGTGCCTTGCCGAAACCTCCGCGCGAGTAATTCTCTCCGAGTGATTCCTCCACGTTCGGGATGCTCAGATGACTTTCGCTGCGCGCAGTTGCGCGAGGCGCTCAGCGCCATATCCCAATAGCCCGGAGAGCACCTCGTCATTGTGTTGACCGAGTTCGGTCGGAGCGGGACTGTGGACGCCGCCGGGCGTCGCGGAAAATTTTGGAACCGTGTTCTGCATCTTCAAATCGCCGAAGTAGGGGTGCTTCGTCGTGATGATCGCCTCTCGCGCCTTGAAGTGTGGGTCCTCGAGCATCTCCGGCGCGCGATAGATCTGGCCTGCCGGGACACCATACTCGTCCATGACCTCGAGGGCTTTTTTGGTGGGCAGGGTCTGGGTCCACGCCTCGATCAGGCCATCGAGTAACTTTTGGTTGGCACCTCGAGCCTGGTGGTTCACGAAACGAGGATCGGTCGGCCAGGTCGGCTGTTGCATGGCCTCGCAAAGTCGGCTGAACACGGTGTCTTGGTTGGCCGCAATCAGCACCAGGCCGTCACTCGTCTTGTATACGTTCGAGGGGGCGACGTTCGGCAGGATCGCGCCGGTGCGCTCTCGGATATAACCCGTTTTGTCGTACTCAGTGATAAGCGACTCCATCATCGCGAGCACCGCCTCGTAGAGCGCCGAGTCGACCACTTGCCCTCGGCCGGTCTTGTCCCGGTGGTGCAGGGCGGCCAAGGCGCCGACGCACGCAAAGGTGGCGGCCAGCTCATCGCCGATGCTGATGCCCATCCGCGAGGGCGGGGTCGAGGGATCGCCGCACACGTAGCGTAACCCGCCCATCGCTTCTCCGATCGCGCCAAATCCCGCTCGGTGAGAATACGGGCCGTTCTGACCGTACCCGGATACGCGAATCATGATCAGCTTCGGGTTGATCTTCGAAAGCTCCTCGTACCCGCAGTTCCATTTTTCCATGGTGCCGGGGCGAAAATTCTCAAGTACGAAGTCAGTATTCTTTACTAAATCCTTGAAAACACTCTGACCTTCTTCTTGTCTCATATCGAGGGTCACGGCTTTTTTGTTGCGGGCCACGACGGGCCACCACAGGGAAGGTTCCCCCGCTTTCTGGCGACCCCAAACGCGCATCGGATCGCCCTGACCAGGCGGCTCGATTTTGATCACCTCTGCACCCATGTCGCCGAGCAACTGCCCGCAGAACGGTCCGGCGAGCAGGGTCCCGAGCTCCAAGACGCGGAGATCGGACAGTGGGCCACGTTTGAAAGTCGAATCACCGGACATGCAAGAACCTCGGCCGAGCGTGTAGGGGAACCGGCGAAACTTGTACCGGCCGTCCTTCCTCGGGTCAAGGTTGAGCGGCCCCCGACACCACGATTGCTAGAATGCGACGTGAGGACGATAGTCCATAGGGTCTTCAGGAGATCGAGATGTCAGGACAGGTCGAGATCGTTGAAGTCGGGCCGCGCGACGGCCTGCAAAGTGAGCCCGGTGTCTTGCCGACGGCCGCCAAGATTGAACTGATCGAACGGCTGATCGATTCGGGCCTTCGACGTCTCGAGGTCACGAGTTTCGTCCACCCCAAAAAGGTTCCGCAGATGGCCGACGCCGAACTCGTGCTGGCGGGACTTCGCAAGCGCGACCAGGTTCGTTACATCGGACTCGTCCTCAATCAAAAAGGATTCGAGCGGGCACTCGCGGCGGGTTGCAATGAGGTCGGCATGGCCGTCGTCGCCAGTGACACCTTCAATCGGCGCAATCAGGGTGTCGGCACCGACGAATCCATCGCTGCCTGGCTTGCGATCGCGCGAGAGGCGAAGGCTGCGGGGCTTCGCGCCCAAGTCACGGTCTCGGCCGCCTTTGGGTGCCCCTTCGAGGGTGAGATGCCCATCCCAAGGGTGATCGAGGTCGCAAAGCGCGTGGCCGAAGCCGACCCATTTGAAATCGCTTTTGCGGACACCATCGGCGTGGGCGTGCCTGCGCAAGTAAGTGAACTCATCGGGCGAGCCCGGGAAGCCTTGCCCTCGAGCATCCAGCTGCGGGCGCACTTCCACAATACCCGTAATACCGGCCTCGCCAATGCGTATGCCGCGGTCGCCGCTGGCGTCTCGGCGCTCGACTCGAGCGTCGGCGGAATTGGAGGATGCCCGTTTGCGCCGGCGGCCACCGGCAACATCCCCACGGAAGATCTGGTCTACATGCTGGGTCGGTCCGGCATCGAGACCGGTATCCACCTCGACAAACTGGTTAGCACGGCTGAGTGGCTGCAGCAGACCTTGGGGCGATCGGTTCCGGGAATGCTGGTCAAGGCGGGGGTTTTCCCCAAAGACGCGTCGGCCTGCGCCGCGTGAGCTAGAAGCCGCCTGATGGCAGTCGCAGACGGGTTCCTCCATGCCCGATTGCGCTGCCGCCTGGGTGGTCCGATACTTGGCGGCCGTTTTCGTTCCCGATTAAACGAGGCCCCGGAGGGCGCATGTCATATCGTTTGGGTGTAGATGTCGGCGGCACGTTCACGGACCTGCTGCTTGTTAACGAAAAATCCGGTCAGACCTGGTCTGCGAAGGTGCCCTCGACCCCCGCCGATCAGTCGATTGGCGTCCTCAACGGCATCAAGCGCGTATGCGAGCGAGCGGGCATCGATCCGAGCGCGATCGATCACGTGATGCACGGCACGACCGTGGCCACGAACACGGTGCTCACGGGTACCGGCGCGCGCTGCGGTCTCGTGACGACCAAGGGTTATCGGCAAGTGCTTCAGATCGCGCGCTCGTACGTCCCGGGTGGTCTGGGCGGATGGATCATCTACAACAAATCTTTGCCGATGGCGCCGCTCGCTTGCACCATCGAAGCTGACGAGCGCGTCAGCGCGAAAGGCGAAGTGGTCAAGCGACTCGACGAGAAAGCGTTGCGTAGCGGCCTGCGCAAACTGAAGGCGCAGAACATCGAAGCGCTCACGGTTTCTTTGATCAACTCCTTCGCCAACCCTGCAAACGAACGGCGCGTGCGCGAGATCGCGCAAGAAGAGATGCCGGGCACTCCGGTGTCGATCTCCTCCGATGTCGTCCCCGAGATGCAGGAGTACGAACGCACCGTCACGACGGTGGCGAACTCCTACGTGCGTCCGCGCGTCGACCGATACGTCAACAACCTCAAGGCGAAGCTCGGACAGGTCGCCAAAGATGTGAAGCTGCACATCCTTCGCTCCGACGGCGGTCTCGCTTCGGCCTCTTCGGCGGCGGAGTATCCCGTGAACCTGCTGATGTCGGGTCCTGCCGGTGGCGTCACGGGCGCTCTCTGGGTGGCTGTGCAAGCGGGCTTTCCGAACCTGCTGACCGTCGACGTGGGTGGAACGTCGACGGACGTCGCCCTGATTCAGGGTGGACAGCCGCGGCTTCGTCGCGAAACGACGGTGGGTGACGTCACGGTGCGTGCCTCGTCGGTCGACATTCGCACCGTCGGTGCGGGCGGCGGTTCGATCGCTCACGTTCCCGAACTGACCAAGGCGTTACGCGTCGGTCCGCAATCGGCCGGCGCTGATCCGGGCCCGGCCGCGTACAACCGAGGCGGTACGGAGCCGACGGTCGCCGATGCCAACATCGTCCTCGGGTATCTGCCAGAGATGCAGAAGCTCGGTGGAGACATGGTTCTCAATCGCCCGCTGTCCCACGCTGCCGTCAAGAAGGTGGGGGATGCGCTCGGCCTCAATGTCAAACAGGCGGCGCAAGGCATCTACAACATCGTCAACGAAAACATGGTGGGTGCGCTGCGCCTCGTGTCGGTCGAGCAGGGCTACGACCCGCGTGACTATGCACTGATCGCTTTCGGTGGTGCGGGCCCGCTGCACGCCAACGCACTCTCGCGACTCCTCGGCTCGTGGCCATCGATCATCCCGCCGGGTCCGGGCGTGCTGTGCGCGCTCGGCGACGCCACGACAGCAGTGCGTGACGAACGCGCCCGCACGTACGTTCGCAAGTTCAGCGAAACGAGTGCCAAAGAAATCGACAAGATTCTGAAAACGCTCGCAGTCGACGCCTCGAAGGGCCTCGAAGAAGAGGGCGTCAAGAAGTCTGAGATCAAGACGTCATATCAGGTCGATCTGCGCTACCACGGCCAAGGTTTACGCCTCACCGTCGAGGTCAACCTCGCGGAGTTGCAGAAGAAAGGGCTGAAGGCGATCTCGGATAAGTTCGACGAAGAGCACAAGCGCCTGTTCACCTTTGCGCTGCCGCTCGAGCATGAGCTCGTCACGCTGCGCTCGGCCGTCCAAGGACAGGGCATCAAGATCAAGCGTCAACCGCTTGCCCAGGGCGGCTCGAGCCCGAAAGCCGCTGTGGTCGGCAAGCAAAAGTCGTACATGGAAGGTAAGGACGTCACCGCCATCGTCTACGACCGTGCAAAGCTCAAGGCGGGAAACAAAGTCGCCGGGCCAGCTATCGTCATGGAAATGGACTCGACGACGGTCATCCTGCCGAAGCACACCGGCCACGTCGATAAGTCTGGCTGCATCCTGATTTACCCCGACAATTACAAGGCTCCCAAGAAGGGCGCTCCGCGTAAGTCGGGCAAGAAATAATCTCGAGGAACATACCCATGCCTGCAACAATCGTTCAGCGCAACAAGAAGTCCTTCAAGAAGGTCAAAGTCGATACCGTCACCATCGATATCATCGAAAGCGCGCTGCGCAACGCGCGTTACGAGATGGATACGGTGCTGTTCCGCACGGCGATGTCGCCGGGCATCCGCGAACAGCACGACGAATTCCCGATGATCGCCAACACCGACGGCAAGATGGTCGTCGGACAGTTCGGTTCCTTCATCTGGGGCTTCATGCAAGGGTACGAAGGGACGGTGGAAGAGGGCGATATCTTCCTGACCTCCGATCCCTACTCCGTCAATGGCGCCATCAGCCATGCCAACGACTGGTTGATGCTGATGCCGATTTATCGAGGCGGCCGCATCATTGCCTGGTCGGCGATGTTTGGTCACATGACCGACGTCGGCGGCAAGGTCCCGGGCTCGTTGCCCACCGACGGTACAACCATCTATGAAGATGGCATCGTGGTGCCGCCGGTCAAGATTTTCAAAGGCGGCAAGCTCAACGAAGACGTGTTGCGGGTGGTGTTGCACAACTGCCGTCTGCCTGAGTGGAACCTCTCGGACTTCAACGCGATCACCGCGGCGCTGCGAACGGCGGCTGCTCGTTGCGTCGAAATCGCCGATCGCTTTGGCGAAGATGTGTTTTATTCGGCGATGGATGCCATGCTCGAGCGCAACAAGCGCGCGATGCGAGCGCTCATTCGACAAAACGTTCCTGAAACCAAGCAGCACTTCGAAGACTACATCTGCGATGACGGCCTCAACATGGGTCCGTACCGCATCAAGTGCAGCATGTGGCGCGAGGGTGACAAGTGCATCTTCGACTTCTCGGGCACGGATCCGCAGTCCATTTCGTCGATCAACTTCTTGTTGAACGAAGAGATGTTCAAGATGTTTGCGGGTATCTACATGATCATGGTGTTCGACCCGCAGATTCTGTTCAACGACGGGTTCTACGACCTCATGGAAGTCCGCATTCCGCCAGGAACGCTGCTTAAGCCGCTCAAGCCCGCGGCGTTGTCGTGCCGAACCCATGCGCTCGGACGCATCTTCGACATTCTCGCGGGCTTGCTCGGGCAAGGTAATCCCGACTTCATGTGTGGCGCCGGCTTCTCCGATAGTCCCCACTTCATGTACTCGGGTTACGACAAGAACGGCGAGTGGTATCAGCTCTACCAAATCACCTTCGGCGGCATCCCAGGCAAGCCGTTCGGCGACGGTCCGGACGGTCACTCGCTCTGGCCCTCGTTCACCAATGTGCCGAACGAGTTCCTCGAGAGCTACTTCCCGCTGCGGATCGACATCTACGAGACGATCGCGGATACCGGTGGTGCCGGCAAGAATCGAGGAGGTAACGGACTTCGTATCGGTTATCGCTTCCTCGAGCCGGGCGAAATCTCCATTCACGACGATCGCTGGCTGACCTATCCGTGGGGTGCCAACGGCGGTGAGCCGGGTGCTCGCAGCCGTAAGACGCTGGTCCGTGCAGACGGGTCTGAGCAGTTGCTGCCGTCCAAGATCGATCACGTCAAAGTCGAGGCGGGCGATCTCTTGCTGGCCGACACTTGGGGTGGTGGTGGATGGGGCGATCCGCTCGAGCGCGAGAGCGCGAAGGTTGGCTTCGATGTCGCCGCGGGACTCGTCTCCGCCGAGGGCGCCAAGCGCTACGGTGTGGTCTGCGACGAGGACGGTCAGGTCGACGAAGCGGCGACTGAGGCGCTGCGTGCGAAGATACGCGCCAAGCGCGGCCCGAAGAAAATTTTTGATCGCGGTTTCGAATCGATCGAAGAGCTCAAGGGTCGTTGTAAGGCGGAGACCGGCTTTGATCCGCCGGCTCAACCCCGCTTCACGAAGTGGGCGGCGGTTGCGGCGGAGGCCATGATGCGCAAGAAGGGCATCAAGGCCGCCTGAGTTCGGAGTCCAACGGGTAACGGGCAGAAGTCCCCGCACCGCGAGGCGCGGGGATTTTTTTGGAGCGTCGTCATGAGTGATACCTACGTCGATGTCGGCTATGACTCCACCCAGATCGGTATGGGCCAAAAAGCCGCGGTGCTGGTCGTCGATTGGCAGCTGGCGTTTACGGATCCGCGTTTCGAGCTCGGCGGACTCGCGCGCTTGCATGCGGCCCGTGACAACACGGCAGCGTTTTTGAAGGTTGCGAGGGCGGCGGGGACACCGATCGCCGCCTGCTACACGGCGTATTGCAGTCAGAAAGACATGCCGCTCTGGAAGGTCGCAGCCGTCCGTCGCGAGTTCTTTTATGGACATGAATGCACGGAGATGGATCCTAAGATCCACGATCCCTCCAACTTCACTTACTGCAAGAATGCGCCATCGATGTTTTTCCAAACACCGCTCATCGCGTGGCTCGTGAAGCAAAACGTCGATACCGTTTTCGTGACCGGATGCACGACGAGTGGCTGTGTTCGAGCGACGATCGTCGATGCGTTTTCGTTCGGCTTTCGCGTTCAAGTCGTCGAAGACTGCTGTGGCGATGCGGAGCAAGGTCCTCACGACGACACGATGCGTGACGTCGGACGCCGCTACGCCGACATCGTCGACCGCACGACGGCAGAGCGCTGGATGCGCGCCCAGGCCCAGACCGTTCGCTGAGCCTCGGGGCATGTCGAGTCATCCCGCCGGCCGTTGGACGCCTCTCCTCGAGATCGGTCTCGCGGTGATCACCGTTGGCGCCTTCGTGGCGACGCGTGGGGGCAACCTCGACCAAGACTCCGCGGTCGGTGCGCTGGTGCTCGTGCCCTCGATCATGTGGCGATGAGTGTTCGAATCGTCGAAGCATCCTCGTCCAATGTGGTAACAATCTACCGGGCCGCGAATACCCTCGCGTTGGTCGCGCTCGCGGTACCCGTGGTGGCGGGCGAGGTGCATTGGGGCATCGTGGTCCTGCCGTTTGCGCTCTTTCGCATCGCGATGAATGCCGCCTCGCACCTTGCCGGGGCGAGGTGGTGACCCGCCGTATCCAATGGTTCGGCGGCGCGTGGGTGGCAGGCTGGGCGGGAGTGCTTCCCTAGTCGAACTCGCAGGCGAGCCACTCGCGGAGCATCGCCGTGGCGCAGTCCCCCGAGCGCCGAGCCAGTGCAAACACCTCGGCTGGGGCCAGGGACTCATCGGCGCGATCCGAGATCATCCGAACGCACGCAAAAGGCACGTCGAACTCATGGCAAACCTGTGCGACAGCTGCGCCCTCCATCTCGACACACGCAGCCTGTGGTACGGCTGAGAGGACCTGAGCGCGTTGCACAGGGCGTCCGATCACCTGATCGCCCGTCGCGATGTCCGCGATCCAGGTTCTGGGGGCCCGCTCGCCGTGTGCCCTGAGGAGCGCCGCCCGTAACCCCTCGGTCATGGATTGATCTGCCGGCAGTCCTGAGCGGTCGAGAAGCGGGATATGGGTGGGCGGGAAGAAAGGCGAGGCGTCGAGATCGTGCTGGAAGAGTTCGCGTGCAAAGACCACATCGCCGATGGATAAATCGTCCCGAAGGGCGCCGGCGATGCCTGTGAAGACCACATGGGTGGGACGAAGCGCGGTGATGAGGTGAGCCGCCGTCGAGGCCGCAGCCACCTTGCCCCAGCGGGAGAACGCCAGACTGACCGGTTGACCGGAAATCAGCCCCTGGACGACCTCACGGCTTCCTGAACGATGAGTAGCGGGGCGCTGAACGGAGGTTGAGATGGCCGAGAGTTCCTCGGGCATCGCCGATAAGATCAGGATCATTCGTTAACTTTACATAATATACATTATGCGCACTCAAGGATGTCCCCAATGGCGAAATCCCGGCGCTAAAGCACCGTATCACGGTCTGCCGAATACTCCACCAGCGCCTCGGCATGGTCTCGGCCATAGGCCACCATCTGCAGCGTTCCGAACACGAATGACTCCGCGTTCATCGCTGAGCCGGATCCGGCGGGTTCGTCCGCGAGCGGACTTCGCGTGACTTCGGATTCACGAGGGATCGCCACGGCCACCCGCGGCGCGACCCAGGTGGACTGCTCGATCGCACCCGGGATCGCGGCGCGAGACGCGCCGATCAGACCCGTGGGTCTCGACTCCAGGGCCCGCGCCAACGCGATCGTCAGGGTCGTTGAAAGCTGTGCATCCATAGCGAGCGATCGTACGGGCGACACGTCGCTTGACCAGTCTGACGTTTCGTAACCGTGACGCCGATCACAGGTTCATGGGCGTAATCCCGGGTGCGCCGGCTTCGCGTAAACTGACGTTCTTAGGGCTCGGACGCCCGGAGCTTCCATTGCGACTGCTCGTCTACAACATCCGATACGCCACTGGGACGGGACCGGCGTTCCACTTGCCGTTGCCTGGCGCGGGTTATCTGCGCAGCAGTCGACGCATTCTCAACGACATCACGGAGTTCATTCGTGCTGAAGACCCGGAGCTCGTTGGCTTGATCGAAGTCGACACGGGCTCGGTTCGCAGCGCGCTCGTCAATCAGGCCGAGTACATCGCTAAGCACCTCGGTCATTACACCGTTTATGAGTGCAAGTACGGCGCTGCATCCTTCAATAATCAGCTCCCGATCGTGCGTAAACAAGGGAATGCGATTCTGGCGGCCCCGCGAGTCACGGGAGAGAGATTCCATTACTTTCCCACCGGCATCAAGCGATTGATCATAGAAATGGAACTCGATGACGTCTGCGTATTTCTCGTGCACTTGTCGCTCAAATATCGACATCGTCAGGAGCAGCTGCGACATCTTCACGACCTGGTGCTCACCGCTCAGAAGCCTGTGGTCGTCGCCGGCGACTTCAATACTTTTTCGGGTACGAACGAGTTGTATCTCTTCATGCGAGCGACGGGGCTTCGTAGCGCCAACCTCAAAGGTCTCGCCTCTTTCCCCGCGCGTATCCCGCGATTCGAACTCGATTTTGTCTTGGTGAGTCGAGAGATCGAGCTCATCGATTTTCGCGTGCCGAATGTTCAGCATTCGGATCATCGCCCTGTCATCTGTGATTTTAGAGTGTTGACCCCGACGGAGATTGCACCACGTGACGATCAGACAAGAACCCCGATGCTGGCGTGAAGAGACGGATGCCGAGGGCATCGTTTGGTTGACGCTCGACAAACCTGAGGCATCGGTGAATACGTTATCGTCGCCGGTGCTCGAAGAGCTCGGTGGAATGATCGCCACCGTCGCTAAACGATCCCCGCGCGGCGTTGTCCTTCGATCGGGCAAAACATCTGGGTTCGTGCTGGGCGCCGACGTCAAGGAATTCACGACACTCAAAAGTGTCGACGAGGCACGGGCGCTCGTCGAGCGTGGGCATCGGGTGCTTGCGGAGCTCGAGTCTCTACCCTGCCCGACGGTCGCTCTCATCGAAGGGTTTGCGCTGGGCGGCGGACTCGAGCTTGCCCTCGCCTGTCGATACCGCGTCGGCGTGAATGACGATCGGCTGACGCTCGGGCTACCAGAGGTCATGCTCGGCATTCACCCCGGGTTCGGCGGCACGGTGCGTACGGTCAAAACGATCGGGTCGCTGGCCGCACTCGATCTCATGCTCACCGGGCGGAACATCAAAGGCAGCAAGACCCTCCAGGTCGGTCTCGTCGACCGTCTCGCCGACAGCCACGAGTCGGCGCTCGCTGCGTGTCGTGATCTCATTCGAGAGAATCCGGGCGCTCACAAACCTCCTTTGCTGCAGCGTCTGGCGGGGTTGGGTGTCGTTCGTCCGTTGCTGCGCTCAAAACTCGAATCGCAGGTCGCCAAAAAGGTACGCAAGGCCCACTACCCCGCCCCGTACGCCCTCATCGACCTCTGGGTTCGTCACGGTGGAACAGGTCTCAAGGCGTACTCAGCCGAGGCCGATTCCATAGCTGCCCTCGCGGCAACGCCGACCGCACGTAACCTCATTCGCGTGTTCATGCTGCAGGATGCGCTCAAGTCACAGGGCAAGGGCGCGGGCGGTACCCCGAAAAAAATTCATGTCATCGGCGCGGGGGTCATGGGCGCGGATATTGCCGCGTGGTGCGCGTTCCGCGGTCTCGAGGTGACGTTGCAAGATCGCGAGCAGCGTTTCGTCGACGCCGGTATGACGCGTGCGAACGAATTCTTTGAAAAACGCGTGAAGGATGCGACGAAACGTGCGGCCGTCGTCGCGCGACTACGCGGTGATCTGCAGGGCGCTGGGGTGGCTGAGGCGGACGTTGTCCTCGAGGCGATCATCGAAAACGTAGAGGCCAAGCGGGCGCTCTATGCGTCGATCGAACCGCGCATGAAAGCCGGCGCGATTCTCGCTACCAACACCTCCTCGATCCCGCTCGCTCAACTCGCCTCGAGCCTCGCCGAGCCCGGCCGACTCGTTGGACTGCATTTTTTCAACCCCGTGGCCTTGATGCCCTTGGTTGAGGTCATTCACACCCCGGTGACCACCCCCGATTCAATCGCGGTGGCGACGGCCGTCGCTCGCAAAATCGACAAGCTTCCACTGCCTTGCCGCAGCGCTCCGGGCTTTCTCGTCAATCGTGTACTGGCGCCGTACATGCAGGAAGCCATGTACGCCGCCCAAGATGGATTCAGCTTCGACGAGATCGATCGAGCCGCGACCGACTACGGGATGCCCGTTGGGCCCGTCGAACTCTCCGACATGGTAGGGCTCGACGTCTGTCGACACGTCGGCAGCATCGTCGGCCATGCGCTCGGTCGACCTGTCGCCGATACCTCGGCGCTTGATGCTCGGATCGCTGAGAAAAAGCTGGGTCGTAAAACCGGCGAAGGTTTTTATCGATGGGAGAAAGGTCGAGCGGTTCGTGATAAGACGTCGGCCGCACCGGTCCCCGGGGTCACCAAGCGCCCCGATTCGATCTCGCGAGCAGACCTGCAAGATCGCCTGATGCTGTCGCTGCTCAACGAGTGCGTGGCCGTTTTGCGCGAGGGTCTCGTCGAGTCGCAAGAGATGATCGATGCAGGTGTGATCTTCGGGTGCGGTTTCGCGCCGTTCCGTGGCGGCCCGCTGCAGGATGCGACGACGCGTGGCGTCTCCCCCTGCGTCGCGCGACTCGAAGAACTCTCGACTCGCTACGGCGATCGTTTCAAGCCGGGCGCCGGCTGGTCGCGATTGCGTTAAGCCGCCAGAGTAATCGCTCAAGTGCGAGCGGTTTGTTGACCGGGGTCTCGGTCCACTGACGCGCTTCTCGCGCCTCGTCGAGCGCAGCGAACAACGCTTCTGTATTCGCCGGACGTTGCCCGGTCGCCCAGTCGTGTATCCGAGTGACGAGCCAGTGTTCGATGCAACGGATACGCAGCGCAAAGAATTCTTTTCCCCAACTCTCGGCCGTCTCGACCGGATCGAGCGTACCGGCCACGACTTGATCGAGCGCCCTGACCGTCTCGCGCTGCAAGTCAGCGATCGTCTCGGCGTCCGACTGCAACGCAAGCAAGGGTTGCGGTCCGATCGCGCTCATCACCGCTTTCCAGTCTGTTGCGGTGCCCCCGTGAGCGCGCAGCCAAGCTTCAAGTTCTGCGATGGGCGGTACGGGCACACCGACCCGGGTGCAACGGCTCTGAACGGTCGCGGGCAACCTCGACGGCTCTCCCGTGACGAGCAACAGCAGTGAACTCCCTTGTGGTTCTTCCAAAGTCTTGAGTAAGGCGTTTGCAGCGTTGCGATTAAGACGCTCGGCTGGCGTGATCACGGCCACCTTACGACCACGACCATGACTGGTCAGCGTCAATTCAGAGGCCATCTCACGAACTTGATCAATTCGAATTTCTTTGGAGTCCTCGATGGGACTGAGTCGGATCAGATCGGGTTGCTCGCCCGATACGACACGCCGACACTCGAGACAGTGACCACAAGGCTGGATCGACTGATCGGTCGAGCAGAAGAGCCGGGCGGCGAGCCATGTCGCGAGCCACTCTCCCCCGAGGCCCGGATCGACCTGGATCAGGACCGCATGCCCGAGCCGATCGTTCTCGATCGCATCACCTAACGAACGCTGAAGCCCTGCGAGCCAGGGGATGTTGGCGTCGAGGGGAAGGAGCGCTCGTTTGACTGTGTCGCTGTCGCGCTCCGTCATCCTGGGAGCCCCTGAAGTGCAACGAGCGCGGCCGACTTGACGGTATCGGGGTCCGCTGACGCATCGATGACGCGACAACGCTGCGGTTCACGTCGAGCAATCTCAAGATACGACTTACTCACGCGCTCAAAAAATTGCACGGTCTCGCTTTCAAAGCGATCTGTCACCACTTCTCCGTTCGATTGACGGCGCGATCTCGCTCGGTTGAGGCCGATGGTGACCGGTACATCCAGTAGCAACGTCAGATCGGGCTCGAGACCAAGATGCACAGAGAGGGCGAGCTGTTCGATCAATACTGCGTCAACGCCTCGCCCACCGCCTTGATAGGCCCGCGTCGCGTCAGTGAATCGATCACAGATCACCCACTCTCCGCGCTCGAGTGCTGGACGAACCAGATTATCGAGATGAATGGCGCGCGCCGCGAACATCAACAGCGTTTCGGCTTCGGCGGAGAGCGACTCCTCACCCCGTTCAAGCACCAGTTGACGCAGACGCTCCGCCAGAGGGGTACCCCCCGGTTCGCGTGTCAAACGAACACGGAGCCCGCGCGCTCGAAGCGTGTCAGCGATCGCCAGCGCGACCGTGGACTTCCCCGCCCCTTCGATTCCCTCCAGCGTGATGAATTTGCCTCGGGTCATGATGACGGTCCGGCCACCGGCGCATTCTGATCAGATCGCTTGCGTTGCAGCATCTTCCGGACGGCTTTTCGGTGGTCGTCGTAGGTGCGGGAAAAGGTGTGCGAACCGTCCCCCAAACCTGTCGCCACGAAGAACAGCTCACCCGTTTCGAGCGGTCGTGTCGCGGCGCGTAGCGCTTCTTCGCCCGGCAGTGCGATGGGCGTCGGCGGTAGGCCCTTGCGGGTGTACGAGTTGTACGGCGTATCGGCCCGCAGATCCCGAGTTCGGATATCCCCGTCGTACTGGTCGCCGAGGCCATAGATGACCGTTGGATCGGATTGCAGTCGCATTCCTTTGCGTAATCTTTGAACGAAGACGCCGGCGACCCGTGGGCGCTCCTCGGACAACGCCGATTCCTTCTCAACGATCGACGCCAAGATCAAGGCCTCCGCGGGCTGCGATAACGGCAGATCCCCTGCCCGACTGGCCCACGCAGCCTCGAGACGCTCTTGCAGTCGTCCATGGGCAAGTTTCAAGACCTCAAAATCGGACGTTCCCCATGCGAACCGATAAGTGTCGGGGAAAAATCGACCTTCTGGATGAACACCGGGTTGACCGAGACGCGTCATGAGCTCCGCGTCGGAGACGCCCGCGAGCGTTTGTTGCACGCCGGGGTACCCGGCAAGCAGACGACGCAGATCCGAGTAGCGAGTTCCCTCGATCACGACCAGCGACTCAAGAAGGACCCGCCCCTCATCGAGTTGTCGCAGGATTTCTTTGGCTGAGGCTCTCGGCGCAATGCCGTAGCGACCCACCCTCACGCGCGGGACGTCTCCGAGCGTGCGGGCCCACCACTCGACGATCACCGCATCCTCGATCGCGCCGACGCGTTCGAGGTCGGCGAGGACGGCCCTCACCGTTTCTCCCTTACGAACATCGATCTGAACCGGCGCGAGATGTGGCCCCGGTTGGCTGACGGCCATCGAGAGCCACCACGCCCCGCCCGCCAGAGCGGCCAGCACGAACCCGACTAGGAGAATGATTTTTCTCAACGCGCGCACGTGGAAAGTCTAACCCTTTGAGGGGGTCATCGCCGTAGCCGCCCGGTCGAACGGCCCTCAGCCGTTGAAGCGTCGGAACACCAAGGTCCCGTTGGTGCCGCCGAACCCGAAGCTATTGGATAACGCGACGTCGAGGGTCATCTGCCGAGCGGTGTGCGGCACGTAGTCGAGGTCGCACTCTGGATCGGGATTGTCCAAATTGATGGTGGGCGGCGCGACCTGGTCACGAAGAGCGAGCACACTAAGGACGCCTTCGACCACACCGGCTGCGCCGAGCAAATGCCCGGTCATGGACTTAGTCGAGCTGACCGCCAGACGCGACGCGTGGGCGCCGAAGGTTTGTTTGATGGCCACAGTCTCGGCACGGTCGCCCAGCATCGTGGAGGTCGCATGGGCGTTTAAATACTGCACGGCAGAGGGGTCGAGCTTCGCATCCCGCAGGGCATTACGCATCGCGAGAGCCGCCCCCGCGCCGTTCTCCGGCGGTGCCGTGATGTGATACGCATCACCGCTCATCCCAAAACCGACGAGTTCGGCATAGATCCGCGCCCCGCGCGCCTTGGCATGCTCAAGCTCTTCCAGCAGCATCGCCCCACCGCCGTCGGCGGCGACGAAACCGTCTCGGTCTCTGTCCCACGGTCGAGAGGCCTCCGTCGGACGATCGTTTCTCTGGGAGAGCGCCTTGGCTTGCGAAAACCCCCCAATACCAAGTCGCGTGGTCGACATCTCGCCGCCCCCCGCGATGACAAGATCCGCATCGCCATATTGAATGGCACGCATCGCAAGCCCCACCGCATGGGTAGAGGTCGTGCAGGCGGTGACAACCCCGAGGTTCGGGCCCTTGAGCCCATACCGGATCGACAGATGTCCCGCGATCATGTTGATGATCGTTGCGGGAATGAAAAACGGTGAAATCTTTCGAGGGCTATTAGCCTCCAGCATCGAGTCATACTCAGACTCAATGGTCGCCAGGCCGCCAATTCCGGCGCCCATGATCACGCCACAGCGTTCGGTGTCGAGCGCGTTGAAATCGACGCCCGCGTCGTTGACCGACTGGATACCCGAGGCCATGCCGTAATGCATGAACTCGTCCATTCGTCTGGCCTCTTTCGGCGTGATGTACTCGTTCACGTCGAACCCGCGCACGGCGCCGCCGATCTTGGTGGCATAGGCGCTGGTATCGAAACGGGTGATCAGACCAATACCGCTCTGTCCACGGAGAACAGCGTCCCACGCACTCTGAACAGTGCTGCCAACTGGGGACACGATGCCGAGTCCAGTGACGACGACGCGACGCTTGCTCACGGGAGCCTCACGCGATGCGATTCGGGGAACTTAAAAAAACCTAAGGCCGGCACCGCGCCGGCCTCGGTGTAGTCTGACGTCGAGATCAGGATTTGCGACGCGCAGAGACGTAATCGATGGCCTGCTGGACCGTCGTGATCTTCTCGGCGTCTTCGTCCGGGATCTCGGTTTCGAACTCTTCTTCCAGAGCCATGACCAACTCGACGGTATCGAGCGAGTCTGCACCGAGGTCGTCTACGAACGAGGCATTGCTGGTGACTTGCTCCAGCTTGACGCCCAGTTGCTCGGCGATAATGGCTTTGACCTGTTGTTCGACAGTGCTCATCGGTGGAATGTCCTCTTAACGACCTGTAGGTTCGGTCCTGCCATCGGGCAAGGCCGGGCGCGCATTTTAGGCCAAGCAGGGGGTGAGCGCCATGCATCTCCCCTTAACCCAATGTTTTGTCAGGTAAAACCGACAAGTCTCAAAAAACCAACGGCTCCAAAACGGAGGGAACTCGTTACCCGAGGTACATCCCGCCATTGACGTGCAAGGTATGGCCCGTGATGTACGCCCCGCTCGGCGCGGCGAGAAAGAGCACCGCCGCAGCGATGTCCTCCGTCGCGCCCAACCGCCCCAACGGGATCGTGTTCGTCAAGGCCTCGCGCTGCGCTTCGTCAAGCGCCCGAGTCATGTCGGTATCGATGAACCCAGGTGCCACCGCATTCACGGTGATATTCCGACTACCCACCTCTCGGGCGAGCGAGCGAGTGAAACCCACGATACCCGCCTTGGCGGCTGCGTAATTGGTTTGACCCGGGTTTCCCAGCGCGCCGACGACCGAGGTGATGTTGATGATCCGGCCAAAGCGCGCCTTCATCATCGACCGCAGGCACCCTCGGCTGAGGGAGAAGACCGAGGTCAGGTCTGCGGCGATGACCTGATCCCACTCCTCCGGCTTCATTCGAATGAGCAGGTTGTCCCGGGTGATGCCCGCGTTGTTGACAAGAATACTCGGCTGTTCGTTCTTGGCCTCAAGATCCTCCAGAAGCGCGGCGACCGACTCGGATCGAGAGACATCGACCACGGCTCCGCGGCTACCCGGTGACAGCGGGCCGATCCAGTCGCGGATGGCAGCGGCTCCCACGTCGGTGGTGGCCGTCCCGATCACCTTGGCACCCGCGGCGGCGAGAGCCTCGGCAATCGCGCGACCAATGCCGCGCGATGCGCCGGTCACGAGAGCGGTCTGGCCGGTCAGATCAAAGTGAGTGGGCATCGATCACTCCGCAGCAGGAGAAAGAGCATGGTCGAGGGTCGCGACGTCCTCGAGCGCGAGGCAAGCCAGCGAGGGAGATTTATCGATCCGGCGATTGAGTCCCGTCAATACCTTGCCCGGGCCGCACTCGATGAGTCGATGGACGCCAAGTCCGACAAGGGCTTGGACGGTGGCCACCCATCGTACGGGGCTCGCGAGTTGGCGATACAGCAAATCGGCAATCGTCACCGGATCAGAGTACTCGGTGGCGTCGACCGAACTTAGAAATCGGATCTGCGGTGCCGCCAAAGCCATGGATCGCACCCGTTCGCGGAGTTTTTCTGCGGCTGGACGCATCAGAGAACTGTGACATGGGACGCTGATGGGTAACGGCAATGCGCGCTTGGCGCCTTTGGCTTTCGCGGTCTCGATCGCCCGGTGCAGTGCGCTCGCGTGTCCGGCGATCACGACCTGACCGGGTCCGTTGTAGTTAACGGCTTCGGCCATCTCTCCCTGCGAGGCTTCGGCACAGGCGGCCTCGACGTCGGCGTCGGATAGTCCGAGGATGGCAGCCATGCCTCCCTGCCCGCTCGGCATGGCGTCACGCATGACCTCGCCGCGGAAGCGCACCAAGGCCACTGCGTCTTCGAAGCGAAGTACCCCGGCCGCAACGAGTGCGGTGAATTCGCCGAGGGAGTGACCTGCAACCCACTGCGGTCGCGCTCCGCCACGGTTTTGCCACACCCGCCACGTGGCCACACCCGCCACCAGCATCACCGGCTGGGTGATCTCCGTCAGCGCGAGCTGCTCAGCCGGTCCGTTCTGGGCGAGCGCCCAGAGGTCGAATCCGAGAACACTCGAGGCGGAATCGAAGGTCGCGCGAACCACGGGATCGGCCTCGCCGAGCCCGCCCAACATTCCGACCGACTGCGATCCCTGACCGGGAAAGACAAACGCCACGGACATCCCTGCACTCCCCTGTTCAGCCGACATTATACGTCTAGGCTCTGTCACAGCCCCTGAACAGGCCTTTGTTATGATCGAACGGCAGTGTACGGGAGGATCCGTTTTGCGCCGACACAAGATTCGAGGCTTCACCCTCATCGAGATCATGGTGGTGGTCGTCATCATGGGCTTGCTGGCCGCGTTCATCGTTCCGCGGGTCATGGATCGTGTCGACGAGGCGCGGGTGACTAAGGTTCGCGCCGACCTCCAGGCGATCGAGACGGCTCTGGCCATGTACCGTCTCGATACGGCTCGACTTCCGTCCACCAGCCAAGGCCTCGGTGCGCTGGTTCAGAAGCCCGAGGATCCCACGCTGCGCAATTGGCGATCAGGCGGATACATGGCTCGGGTCTCTGCCGATCCTTGGGGAAACCCTTATCGCTATCGTCAGCCCGGAACGCGGGGATCCGAGTTCGATGTCTACTCTGTGGGTCCGGACGGGCTCGAGGGCAGTCCCGAGACTGATCAGGACAATATCGGTAACTGGTCGCTCAGCAATTGATCGTGCGGGCCCGGCGCTCCTCAGGTTTTACGCTCATCGAAGTGCTCGTGGTGCTGGCGATCATCGCGATCGTCATGGGCGGAGCCCTGTTGTCGCTCGGTCTAATGGGCCGGCGAGATGCCGCTCCCCCGGAGCTTGAACGGTTGAGCGTGCTGTTGGTCGATATCCGCGAGCGCGCTGAGTTGGAAAATCGGGCCTACGGCGTTCGACTCGACAGTTCCGGTTATCAGTTTCTCGTCCACGATTCGCAAACGATGCGATGGCTCGAACTGGATGACCGTCGTTTTGCGCAAGGACGCTGGGCGACGGGGACCGCGCTCGAGCTCGATGTGGAGGGCCGCCGAATCATTCTCGGCCGTCTTGCCTCGTCCGCGCGCGAGGAGACTCCAGACATCGGTGTCGACAGTACGGGGGAATTCACCCCGTTCGAGTTGCGCGTTGGATCGGTGGACTCGCTGGGTCGCTGGCGCCTCGGCCCAGACGACAACGGCGATCTTGCTTTACGGAGGCTAGAGCGATGAGTCCGCGGACGTCCTCAGCCGCTCCACGCGGATTTACCTTGGTCGAAGTCCTGGTGGCCTTGGTGGTGGTCGCACTCGGCGTATCGGCGGTGATGTCGTCGATGTTGTCCGCCGCGACGAGCACCGATCGCTTGCGTGAGCGGGCGTACGCCGAGTGGGTGGCATTGAACCAAGTCACCGAGGCGCGTGTCGCCACGCCGTTCCCCGCGCTCGGACGAACGGAAGGTGTTGCACGGATGGCGGATCGCGAATGGGATTGGCGGCAGGATGTGCAGCCGACGGCGATCACCGGTGTCGTGCAGATCGTCGTCGAGGTCCGTGCGAGCGGCAGCGAAGACTGGCTCGTGACGATGAGCGGCGCGCGCGGACGAAACCTCGTGCTCGAGGGGAACGCCGACCCACTTTGGGACACCGCGGAGCGAACGCTCCCATGACGCGTCGCTCGACACGCGGATTTACCTTGATCGAATTGTTGGTCGGACTCTTCGTGACGGCCGTGATGTTTGCGATCGGCTATGGCGCCTTGACCGAAGTGGCGCGAAACCGCCTCGAAATCCAAAACACTCAGACCAGTCTGAGCGAGCTACGACGGGCTGTTCGCGTGCTCGCGGATGATCTTGGCCAATTACACCCGCGTCCGATTCGCGACGAACTTGGGCGGATTTACGCACCGGCGCTGGTGGCCGAGCCCGGCACGCCTTCGCCAATCGGTCTGACTCGCGGCGGTCGCACGACCACCTCGTCGCATTCGCGTAGCAGCCTGCAGCGAGTCGAATATCTCATCGAGGGCGGTCGTCTCGTGCGCTTCGTGTGGCCCGTCCTCGATCGGGTCCAGTCCTCGAATGCCTCGCGTCGCGTTTTGATGCGCGACGTGAGATCACTCGAGTTCCGGTATCTCGATGATCGAGGTGATTGGCGAACGGACTGGCCGCCGCCTCCGTCTTCGGGCGAGAGCGAGATCTCCCAGCAACGCATTCGTCCGCGCGCCATCGAGTTCACGCTGATCACAGAGAGCCAGGGAGCCATTCGGCGGGTGATCGAGGTGCCTCGATGAAGGGCCGCGGCGTCGCATTGCTGACTGCCTTGATCGTGGTCGCGATCGCCACCGCGATTGCGATGGCTATTTTCTTTGATACGGGGCTATTACTTCGACGCTCGGAAGGCGGTCTCGCTCGTGATCGGGCAATGTTGTTGGCCGGCGCCGCCGAGGCGGCCGCCGCACGTGTGCTGACGGAGGACCTTGATACCGGCGCGTCCGCGATTCACCCTGCCCAGCGTTGGTCGACGCGTCTCGGCCCCGTCGAAATCGACCACGCGGGAATCGTGACCGGACAGCTCGTCGATCTTCAGGGACGGTTCAACCTCAATTCACTTCGCGATCCGAACGGTCAGATCGATCCTGTCGCGCTGGAATTGTTTGAGCGATTACTCGTCACGTTGGAGCTCGAGCCAAGCTGGGCGCCGAAGATCGCCGATTGGATTGATGCCGATGATGTCCCGACGAGTGGGGGTGCGGAAGACGACCTCTACAGCACCTTGTCCCCCGGATACCGCCCGCCTAATCGCCCGCTGACCACGGTATCTGAACTGATGTTGTTGCCGGCGTTCGATCTTGCTCGATACACGCGACTCGCGCCTCACGTCTCGGCACTGCCGCGCGATGCGTCGATCAATTTATGCTCAGCGACTGCGGCGTTGTTGGATGCGCTGAGTAACGAACGTCAGTGGGTCGGGGCGGAAGATGCGCTCGCCCGCAATCGGGAACGCGAGTGCTTTCCTCGGGCGGAAGTGTTTCGCTCGGGATTGTCTGACGCGGCCGGCTACGCCCGGTTGGAGCGTGCAGTCGGTCTCGGCGAGCGGAGTCGATACTTTCAACTCCGGACTGAGACTGTCATTGGCACGACGCAATTCTCCTTGTACAGTCTGCTCCGCTATGAAAGCACGCCGCCCTCGCCCCCCGGTATCCGGGTGCTCTGGCGACACACGGCGGAGTGACGAGTAGCGATCATGACCGACACGCTCTTCATCCATCTGTCCTCGCCCGATCCTGCGCAGCCGGTGATGGCAGCGCTTCTTTCCTCGGACGGATCATCACTACGCGCAGCATTCCCCAGCACACTCGAGGCGCTGTCCGCCGCGAATTCGGCCGTCACGGTCGTAGCACTGGTTCCCGGTTCTTCAGCGCTCAGCACCGTCGCGGTGTTGCCGAAGGTGAGCTCGGGGCAAGTCAGGACAATGCTCCCCTTTGCGTTGGAAGAGCAGATTGCGGGCGACCTCGATCAGCAACACTTCGCCATGGGTCGTCCCATCTCGACCTCAGGGTCTTCGTCACGCGCGGGTCTACACGTTCCGGTCGTCGTCATCCGGCGTGAGACGCTCGACCAGTATCTCGAGGTGTTGCGATCCGTAGGCCTCGACCCTTCCGCGCTGTATCTCGATGAATCTTTGATTGCGGCGAAGCCAGGCGACGTCATTGCCTGGGTGCAGGGCGAGGAGGTGTTTTTGCGCTCGCCTGTCGGAGTCGGACTACGTTGTCGCGCCAAGGACATGCCGATGAGCCTCGATTTTCTTCAGTCGGACCCTCCTTTTTCGACCTTAGGGCTACAACTCGTCGGTCTGTCCGATCAGTCCTCGATCGACCTCGATATCGAGGCCTTGGAGGCACGTTTCGCTCGAGTTCAGGTGACCCGGTCCGACGGTCCCGTACTCGACTGGCTCGTGGCTCAGAGATCGATCGCAGAGCCCATCAATCTCTTGCAAGGTGAGCGAAAGCCCCGACCGCGAACGGAGGCGCTTGTCTCGCGTTGGCGGTGGGCGGCGGCGCTCGCGGCGATCTTATTCGCGCTGGTGCTCATCGATTACGGCAATACCTGGCGTTCTGCGGCGATCGAGGAATCGGCGCTCGATCAGACACTTGCTCAAGCGGGGGATCTATCGGCCTCGAATGGTTCGATCAAGCCCTCGCGACTCCGTCGAGCCCTGGTGGATCTCGCACAGGTTGGCGTGCGTGATGGGGCGATCGTATCGATCGCTAACCAAGAGAATGTGGTGCGGGTGACACTTCGCAACGCGAACGCCGTTGAAACAAGCGCTAGAGCGCTTGAAGCATTAGGGTGGCGCGTCGACTCCAGCGTCGATGACCAGGGACGCGCACAGTGGACGCTCATCGAGCTGGAGGTGTCGCCGTGACGTCGCTCCGCGAGCAACTCGCAGATCGTCTCGAGGCGATGTCTGACCGGGATCGGCGGGCGCTTCGTCTCGGTACGATCGTCTTGGCCCCCCTCCTCGTGATCTCGGGCGTCGCGACCGTGGTGAGCGAAAACCAGGCGACGCTTCAGCGTGTCGAGGCGAAACGGCGGCTGCTTGCCGATCTACCGGCCGCACGAGACCTCAGCCAACGCGCGCAACGAATGGGATCCGAGATGTCGCTTTCGCTCGAAATGCGAGTGAAGCGCATCCTCGAGCGGCACGGTGTCCAAGCGACCGTCGACCTTCAGCCTGACTCTTCCGTTCGCGTCCGTGCGGACGCGGCGGCATTTGACGCGTTGATCGAGTGCCTCGGAGATTTCGAGGCGGCCTCGGTCTCAATCCGACGCGGTACGTTGACCTCGGTTGACTCCGGACGGGTCGATGTCGAGTGGAATCTTCAGTCCTCATCACCGTGATCCGTCGTCGATTGCTGATGGCCCTGCTGACGCTGGGCCTCGTCTTCGGATCCCTCCTCTGGTTGCCGGCGCGAATCATTGAACCGCTTTTGCCGCCCTCTGCAGAGTGCGGCGTGTTGAGGGGTACGGTTTGGCGCGGTCAATGCGACGACCTACGCATTCGAGGTAGTCGATCGGGATCGATCGCTTGGGCGCTGGGCCTCTCCATCCAGCGTCCGTTGACGTTCCCCGTACGTCTAAGATGGACCAAAGATTCGTCCGTCGCCGAGGGGACGTTGCAGGCTGCGTTGTTCGAGCCCACCTCGCTTGAACTCGAATCGGTTTCGATCGAATTGGAATCGCTACGTAATGCGCTGCCCGCAGACGTCTTCCTCGGACCGCTCGCCGGTGTAGACGGACAGCTTGACGCCTCGGGGTTACGCCTTCAATTCGATACAGGACGACTTTCGGCCCTTCACGGTGAGGCCACGCTCACTCGGGCCACCTTGCTGAAGTCCGGCGCGCACTTTGGGCCGATCTTCGGTCGTTTCGATGGCCGCTCGGGCACCGTGCGCGATCGTGGGGGACCGCTCGAGTTCAACGCCTCAGTTGTCCTGGTTGCGCCTGGGGCCTTCACTGCCCAAGTTCGGGTGCTCCCGCGGGTCGCTGGCGTGCTGCCTGGGCTCCCCGCCGGAATCCCGATCGAGGCCGATGTCGAGGGTCGGCTTTAGGCGCGCGCGCCGGCATTCGCCCGATAGTCGTCCAACAACTCGCCCATTCGATTGAATACGGTGCGTAGCGTTGAGGCATCCGGAAGATTCGTGATGCGGAAGTGCGTGTTGTAGGGGACGTTGAAGCTTACGCCGGGTGCGACTAGCACATGCTTCTTCTCGAGCAGATCGAGTGCGAACGTTTGATCGTCGAAGCCGGGAAGATCGTCTCCTACCCCGACAAATGCATACAGCGCGCCCGCCGGCGCGCGAAGTCGAAGCGACGGATTGCGCTCGACTGAGTCGACGATCGCTTTTCGCGATTCGTAGAGGCGGCCACCCGGTGACGTGAGTTCGCGAATACTTTGATAGCCGCCCAAGGCCGTTTGAACGGCCCACTGCCCCGGAACGTTGCTGCAGAGACGTAAAGACGCCAAGAGCTCCATGGCGCTGATGAAGTCTTTGGCGGCAGCGACGTCTCCGGAGACGATCGCCCACCCAACTCGATAACCGCACGCACGATAGACCTTCGACAGCCCGGACATCGTGACGCAGACCGTATCGTGAGCCAGTGTGGCCATCGGTACGAACTCCGCGCCGTCATAGGTGATCTGGTCATAGATCTCGTCGCATAGAAGAACGAGTCCTCGACGCTCCGCGAGTCGCGCGATCGCGGTCAGCACCTCCCGTGGGTAAACGGCGCCCGTCGGGTTATTGGGATTCACGATCACGATCGCCCGAGTACGAGGCGTGATCAGAGACTCGATCTCTTGCGGATCGGGCACGAAGTCCCTCTCGGGACGACACGGGTAATGAACTGCCTTGCCGCGATTCAGATTGACCGCTGCCGTCCAGAGCGGATAGTCAGGGCTCGGTACCAAGACTTCATCGCCTTCATTGAGCAGCGCGCGTAACGCGATGTCGATGAGCTCTGACACGCCGTTGCCGATGAACACATCCTCCGCCGTGACGCCCGACACGCCTCGCCCCTGTTGCTGCATCACGATCGCCTCCCGCGCTGGAAAGATGCCCTTCTGGTGGCAATAACCTTCACTGTCGGGAAAGTTTTCGATCATGGCGAGGCGCATCGTCTCCGGCGTTCGGAACCCAAAGAGCGCAGGATTACCAATGTTCAAAGAAATGATCTCGTAGCCCTTTCGGGACAGCTCGAGAGCGCGTCGAGCGAGATTGCCCCGAATCTCATACTTGACGTTGGCGAGGCTCTCGCTGGTACGCACGGGCTTGGAGGCAGGCATGAGATTCCGGACCCGCTTTAAGCGGAAAGGTCAAAAAGGGCGCGCAGAATACCGTTTACTTGCCCTTCAGACCAAGCACCCCGGGGTTCATCAGTCCCTCTGGGTCAAGCGCGCGCTTGACCGCCCGCGCGAGGTCGGCGGACTCTGGCCGCAGTGCGTCAAGGTAGGGATAGGTCTTGCCCAACTGATTAGAGGCCGCACCGAACTCCGCAAACATCGCAACAAGCTTTTGTCTTAGTTCCTCCACCAGCGCCCTCGCCTGCGGGTTGGCATCGGGCGGGGTCAGTCGAGCCCTCGCAGCCTCGGACAAGGATCGGGCGTGCACCGGAAGCCACTCGTCTTTCCAATGAAAGACTGGCTCAAAGCTAAAAGCCGACTGTCCGATGGCGATGAGCAGATGGCTCATCCAGACCCCCGCCTCCCTCATGCGTGACTGATACGGCGCCAGCGTGGCTTCAGCGGCCGCCATGATGCGCGACGCATCCGAATGAGCAACCTTCGCGTTGAGTGCGACCCAACGGTCTCCATCGGGATCCAGTACCGCGTCCGGCGCGGGAAACAGATCCGCTCGAACGGCACGAGGGATGGACTCCGCGATCTGCGTTCCGCCCTGGGCGTGACAGATCGATCGACAGAGAGCGAGGTCGGCCTCAAGAGCCGCCTTCGATCGTGCCGCGCAGGTCATATGCAACGAAAAGGCATTCGGCGGCAGAAACGAACGTCCCGCGAACGCGAGGGTGAGACCCGCAGCGAGACCCTTGAAGAGGTTTCGCTCCCCTCTCACGACCTTCCAAAACACCCCGACATCATGGCGTACGCCTTTGGACAAGAGGTTCTTACGCGTGGATTCAGGATCGAACACATACGCCTCTTCAACGGCCCCGGAGCGCGCGACCGCCGACAGCGCGGCCCCGGCGGCTGCCATTCCGTCGAACACGAACGAGGCATGCCCGGTGAACCCCGGTGCCTGAATGACTCTGAAGGTCGCTTCGACTTTGACCCCGAAGCTCCCCGAATCGTGGGTCAGAAGTCCCGTGAAATCTGGGCCGCAAGTTCGATAAAACGGTTTCGCGGCGTTGGCGAATGCCCGCTGCCCCGTTCTGAGTTCCCGACCGTCGGCAAGCACCACCGCAAGACCGAGCACATGATCGGCCGCCGTGCCGTATCGGGCCGTCCCGAAAAACAGCGCACCATTCGAGAGCCCTCCTCCGATCGTCGCTTGCGCCCCCGAAAACGTTCCAAAGAAAGGAAGCCTCAATCCGAGCGGCGTCAATGTGTCGTGAATTTGCTTCCAGGTCACACCCGCTTCGACGGTGATGTACATGTCTTCGACATTCACTTCGAGGATTCGATTGAGCCTCGACGTATCGAGGATCACGCTCTTTTCGACGAGTGGGCGGTATCCGCCGGTGTAGGATAGTCCGCCTCCGCGCGGGATGACGGCGTACCCGCCTCGCGAGGCAGCGGCCACCATGGCCGCACACGTCGGTCGATCTTTGGGACACAGTACGGCCGCCGCGGTCACCCCCAGCGAATAGACGTCTCCAGAGTACGCCTGACGCTCTTCCTGAGACAGAAGGATCTGGTCGGACGGGAATCCTGCAAACGGAGAGGTGTTGAACTCCAATTGAGCGGCCAAGGTCGATACCTCCTGCGATCCCGCCAATGATACGTGAACGTACGGATCCGCTCTCGACACACCTCGCGGAAACTTGTACCTATGACCTTCGCCTCATCGGGTACCCGGAAACTCCATGCAGCCCCTTAAGAAAATCCTCGTCGCCATCAAAGACCTTGACGCCCAATCGATGCCTGCCGTCCGTAAGGCGGCTCAACTTGCCAAGGCGAGTGCGGCGACTCTCGAGCGCTTCCATTCGCTCTCCGATACGATCCTCGTCGAAGCGCTGGACGCTCGTCGGGTGAGCCTCAAGGATTTCGAAACCCAACGTCTCGCCCAAACGCTCAATCGGCTTGAGGTGATCGCCAAGCGCCTGCGGCAACACGATATTGAAGTCACCTGCGCGGCCGAGTGGGACTATCCGCCGGCGGAGGCGATCGTGCGGCGCGCACTTCGATCAAAAGCCGACCTCATCGTCGCCGAGCGCCACGCGACCAAGCATGTGGCCAAGTGGATGTTGACGTACACCGACTGGGAGCTTTTGCGCCAAGCGCCCTGTCCCGTGCTTCTCGTGAAACTGCCTAAGCCGTATCACCGTCCCGTCGTTCTGACCGCCATCGATCCCTTCCATGAAAACGCCAAGCCGGCCCGACTCGATGCGGCGCTGCTGAAAGGGGGCGGTCAGGTAGCCTCCTTGCTTCGCGGTCGCCTACACATCATGCACTGCGTCGCCCCGGCCACGTTGATCGCCGCGAACTGGACCGCCTCTCCCGTCATCGTCGACACCGAGCAGACATCGATGGCCGTGAAGCGAGCGCGCAAAGCCTTGGTCTCTGAAGTGGCGCGTCATCCCCTACCGTCGCATCGGCTGTCTGTCGTACAAGGTTCCCCGCGCGAGGCCATACCGGCCGCCGCGAAGTCAGAGAGGGCAAGTCTCGTAGTGATGGGCGCGATGTCGCGCTCGGGATTCAAGCGCCTCCTCGTCGGAAACACCGCCGAGGCCGTCCTCGACTCGTTGACGTGCGACGTTCTCGTGATCAAACCCGGACGATTTCAGACCAAAATTCCGCGCCGCAGTCGGGGCGCGCAACTCATGGCGTTCCCATCGACGATGACAGGGTAAGCGTGACTGCTGCGACGGCCCACATCAAAATCAAGCTCGGGGCCAGTCGGAGGACAAAACCGCGCCCTCCCGTCACGCCCGCCATGACGATTTTTCCAATCGTGTTGGTGCCGAGCGCTCCCAGAATGGCGAGCGCACCCGCAGATTTTCCAAACTCTGCAGACTCGACGAGGCTGGCTGCGCCCACGACGGCCGAGTGAGCATCGACAAAACCGCCGAGCATCAAACCCGTGACCGCTCCGTCTGAGCCGATGGTTCGAGCCGACCACGATGCGCTCCAAAGCATGGCTGTGACCGTCACGCTAAAAACGATCGCCTGCAGCGGCTGAAACGCTCGCCCCTTGAACGACTCGAGGGCGTCGTCCGCCGCGGCACCGTCTCGGCGCAATAAGAACAGCGTGGTGCCGCCCGCGACCATGATCGTCGTCAGGGCGGGCAACAGCCACATCATGAACAACGCTGGGTCAACGGCCGCGAGCAGGATCAACAACTGCAGCGGCGTCGCGACCGATGAAGCCATCGCGGCGCCCGCCGTCAGCAACGATTTATCGGGTTCGGCGGCCGCCCGAGCACCGAGTACGCCGATCGTGGCGCTACTTGAGATGAATCCACCGAAAAAAGCGGCCAGAGGTAAACCGCGCGCCGGGCCCAAAGTTCGAAGAGCGAGGTATCCCACGGCGTTCATCACGAGTACCAGCAGCGTCAACGTCCAAATTCTTTGAGGATTGATAAATCCGGCTTCGTCCACCGCGCGATCGGGCATCAAAGGCAAAATCACGAGACCCGAGGCAGCAAGCAGCAGGAGATCGAGCACCTCGCGATCTGACATCGCTTTACTCGCCAATTTGTGCAATGCAGGTCGCAGTGCAAGAACCAAGGCGATGACGGCGCCAATGGCGCCCGCGAGCTCCGGGAACTGAGGCGCTAATGCGCCCAGCAGATACGTCGTAAACAGCGTCACTTCGCTGGTGAGCCCGGGGTCAACGCTTCGGTTACGCCACTACGCCATCACCACGAGCGCGCCGATGAATACGGCACCGGCCACGACAATCCAAACCCCGGGAAACTGCACGGCGAGTGCCCCCGCCAGGGCAACAATGACGTGTGTGCGGAGGCCGCCCGATGAACCGACGGATGGATCGGTTTTCCGACGCTCTCGTTCGACCCCAATGAGCAGGCCGACGGCAAACGCCACCACGAATCCGGCGGCGGGTGATCCCCAGAACGGCTCGAGGAACGTCATCGCCCGATCAGTGCGGGGTCAGATCGAGCTCGAGGCGCAACCCCAACGCGAGCGCGTCGTCTAACCCCGGAGCACTTCCAGGGTTGAGGATGTATTGGATATCTGGCTGCAGCACGATGCGCGGCGTGACCGGGACCCGCCACGTGAGCTCCACCACGGTCTCCTCGCGCAATAGCGCGTCACCGTCTGCCGAGGCGAGTCGTTGAGCGGGACGCCCATTTCGGGCGTAGGCGACACCGAACGCCACATGCTCCCCCTCCCGGTTCAACCACGGTCGCTCGAGCACGAGCGCCGCTTGAAGAGTGGACTCGACGCGATTGAACCGCGGCTCTGCGACGCCGACCCGCAGCATCGCCAACAACCGCCTTTCACCCGACTGCCAAACCGGACCCTCGACGAATCCGTACGCGCCAGAATTATTGTGAGCAGCGCGAGGCGTCCCGTCCGTCAGCCCATCCAAGGTGTCGAAGGCCGCCGAATACCGCCAATGGCCGACGACCGTCCGCCACCGCCCGGTCCGGTGCTCCAGCTCGCCGACCCACAGCTCGCCTTCGTCAGCATCGAGCCTGAGGGACGCAAACTGGCGAGGAGAGTCGAGATCGTTGGGGACACCGTCGATGACAACCCCTTGCAGCAGCCATCTCTCGTCGAATCGCCAACGCCCCCGAAGCGCGAGGCCCGTGTACGGGAATATCGAGGGACCGACGACGCCAGACTGGGCCGCATCGAGTCCGATCCCGAACGTCGAGTTGATCAACGCCCCGCCCACCTCACTGGCATCGAATTCCGTGTTGAGGTCGTAGAGACCGACCTTGAGACTGCGGTCGTCGCTGAACGGTGCGTATTCCATCCAGGCTTCAAGAAGGCGACTCGCTCGATCGGCCTCGATGTTACTGACGACGTGCGTATCGCCCACGAGTTCGCTGAAGCTCTTGCCGTTGTTGTAGATCGCATGGATCCGCGAACGGAAACCGCCCGGACTGCCCTCGACAACGAGAATCATCTCAGCATTCCCGATAAAAGCGCTTCCCGTCGCGAGACCCCCTTCGACATTACGCCAGAAGTCTGAGGTATAGCCGAGCGTGAGATTCCAGGACCGTGCGGTATCGCCCTCCGCCGATTTAGACCACCCTTCCGCCGCGATCCCGCTCACCGCGGAGGCCACGACTGCAGCAAAGGAAAGTCGGCTTATGATGGGTGATCTCGCGTGACTTTTTAAAATGCGTTGAGACCCGTCAACGCCCGCGCGAGCGACAGTTGATGCACCGTCTCGGTCCCTTCGTACGTGATGACGCTTTCGAGGTTCAGGGCATGGCGAATGGGGGCGTACTCGGCAAGGATGCCGGCACCGCCCAGTAGGTCGCGGGCGTCTCGGGCAACGTCGATCGCCGCACGGCAGTTGTTCCATTTGGCGAGCGATACTTGGACGGGCGTCAGAATCCCACGATCTTTTCGACGCGCAAGTTGCAGCGACAACGTCTGTCCAACGGCGATCTTGCGAGCCATTTCGGCGAGACGAATTTGTACAGCCTGGGTCGCGGCGAGCGATCGTCCGAACATCACGCGTTCTTTGGTGTAACGCAGCGCCTCGTCGAGACAGGCCTGAGCAGCACCGAGAACACCCCACGAGATGCCAAATCGAGCTTGGGTCAGACAGGACAGCGGTGCCTTGAGCCCGACTGATGAGCCCGGTAGCAAATTCGCCTCCGGCACGACGACGTTGTCGAAGAACAGCGCGCCGGTCGCGGACGCACGCAACGAAAACTTTCGCTCGATTTCTTGCGTAGTGAATCCCGGCATTCCACGCTCCAACAAAAACCCGCGGACTCCCTCCTCGGTGAGCGCCCAGACGATCGCCACATCCGCAATCGGCGCATTGGTGATCCACATCTTGGATCCGTTGATCACCCAATCGCCCCCGCGTCGCCGAGCGGTCGTATTCATGTTGAGTGGATCGGAACCACCGTGAGACTCAGTGAGACCAAAACACCCGATGAGCTCGCCCTTCGCCATGCCCGGAAGCCATTGCAGTTTTTGGGCCTCCGATCCGTAGGTAAAGATCGGATACATGCAAAGCGAGGACTGAACGGAAACGAAGCTACGGATGGCGGAATCCCCGCGTTCGAGCTCCTGGCAAATGAGCCCGTAACTCACCGCGTTGAGACCAGCACACCCATAGCCGTCGATCGATGAGCCGAGTAACCCGAGCCGCGCCATCGGCGCGATCAAGTCTTTAGGGAAACTATGATCGGCAAAATGCCGTCCGATGACGGGCAACACCTCGGCATCGACAAAACGTGCGACCGAATCGCGAACAAGACGTTCTTCGTCTTGAAGCTCGTCGTTGATTCCGACGATGTCCAGCCCCTCATTCGTCATGCCGTACTCTCCGTGATGTGAACGTTGAGGTCAGCCGACAACGTGACGCGACCGCAGATCGCGAATGTGTTCGACGGAAAACCCCACTGCCGAGAGCACCTCGTCGGTGTGTTCGCCCGGCCGGGCAAGTGTACCGCCCTGACTCGGTCGATGCCCATCCATCTCGATCGGCAGTATCGGCAACCGAGTGGCGCGCCCATCAGGCAGCACCGTCGGACCGAGCCCTCCGCTCGCGGCAAGATGCGGATCGTCGAACATGTCTTCCGGCTTACCGATGGGTGCAAAGGGTAACCCTGTCCGCTCGAGGATCGGGATGAGGTCCGACTTCGTGTATTGCTTGATGAGATCGCGAACTCGCGGCAACAAGGCCTCGCGTTGAGCGACACGCTGCGCGTTAGTTTTAAGAGAGTCATCCGCCGCCCATTCGGTCAATGAAAATGCGTAACAGAATTTTTGCCAAAGACCATCGGAGACGACGCCAATGAATACCTGCTCTGTATCACGCGTCTCGAAGACGTCGTAGATCGCCCAGGCCGAGATACGCACCGGCATAGGTTTGGCGGGCTGCCCGGTCATGGCCATCTGCGCCATATGTTGACCCACGAGGTAAACCGTCGTCTCAAACAACGCACTGCTCACCTTCTGCCCGCGACCGGTGACGTGACGATGCTGAAGAGCCGCCAAGATCGCGATGGCACCGAACATGCCACCCGTTACATCGATCACCGACGTCCCGGCGCGAAGCGGGCGACCCGGCGGACCCGTCATATAGGCGAGGCCACCCATCATCTGAGTGACTTCATCGAGTGCCGTTCTGTTTTCGTATGGCCCCGATAGAAAACCTTTTTCAGAGCAGTAGATCAGGCGTCCGTTGGTCTTCACCAAATCGTCGTAGCCGAGCCCGAGCTTTTCCATCGCCCCGTTGCGGAAGTTCTCGACTACGACATCCACTGCGTCGCAGAGTCGTCTCGCGATCGCAAGACCCTCTGTCGACTTGAGATCAAGACAAATGCTTTTCTTGTTGCGGTTGTACATTGGGAAGTAACCCGCACCGGAGCCGACGAGTTTCCGAGTGGAGTCACCCCCGATCGGCTCGATGCGAATCACCTCGGCACCAAGCTCGACCAGGATCGCGCCGACGGCAGGCCCCATGACCATGTGCGTAAACTCGACGATCTTGATGCCTCGCAGAGACTGCGCCGCCGAATTGACCTTGGGGCTCATGGGGCGGCCTCCTGTGAGAACCCGAGCGGCAGTCCCGCATCGGGCGTGAATCCGTAGAGATCTTCAGAGGGCAGTGCCTCTCGAAGCACCTGTCGAACCGCCATGAGTTGTTGCAGATCGATTCCGGTCCAAAGCCCCATCGCTTCCAGCATGAACACCAAGTCCTCGGTCACGATGTTTCCGGAGGCGCCCGGAGCAAAGGGACATCCACCGAGTCCACCGAGAGAGCTGTCGAAGGTGGTGATACCGACCTCAAGTCCCGCAAGCACGTTGGCAAGCCCGAGCCCTCTCGTGTTGTGCAGATGCAAACCCGACAGTGCATGTTCGCCCACTGCCGACTTCACCCGCCGCACGAGGTCACGCACCTGGGCAGGGTTCGCGTAGCCCGTGGTGTCGGACAAACCGACCTCGTCGCAGCCTGCCGACATCAGCGCGTCGGCGAGTGCCACGACGGTATCGGCTGGAACAACGCCCTCGAGCGTGCAACCGAAGGCCGTGGACAATCCCCCCTCGAATTTGGGTCGTCGATCGGCGGGTACGTCCTTCAGGAGCGTAACGATCCCCTTCACCTCATCGAGCATTTGAGCATGCGTGCGACGAACATTTTTGAGGCTGTGGCTCTCTGAAGCGGAAATGGGGATCGTGATTTTATGGGCACCCGCTTCGACAGCCGCCTCGGCACCCTTGAGGTTTGGCACCAGCACCGCCACCGTCAGACCCGGAATCCTTCTTGCGAATCGAACCAACTCTGCGGTGTCGGCGAGCTGCGGAAGGAGTTTAGCCGAAACGAAACTGCCCACTTCGATCTCTGTAACGCCCGCCGCGGCCTCAGCGGTCACCCACTTTTTCTTAGCGTCGAGCGGCATGATGGACTGAATACTTTGGAGTCCATCGCGAGGCCCCACCTCACTCACCAGAATTTTCATGTGTGCTCCGAAAGACGGTAGATCCACGGGCGTACGATGCGGTCTCGTTCGAGGAACGCGTCGATGTCAGGTTTGTTCCTGAGCGTAAGATCGATCGCATCCAGCCCTTCAAGCAGCATCTCTCGCGATTCGGTATCGAGCTCGAAACGCCAATTCACGCCCTCGCCCGCGGCAACCTGCAGCGCCTCGACGTCGACCTTCACGCGATGAGCTTGCGGATCGATGCCGACCCACGATGCGATGTCTTGAATCGCTGCGGCAGCCAGTCGTACGGGCACAATGCCATTGCGCACGCAGTTTCCGAAAAAAATTGGCGCAAAGGACGGCGCAATCACGGTGCGAATGCCAAACTCGTGTAACGCCCACACGGCATGCTCTCGACTCGAGCCGCACCCAAAGTTCTCACCACCTAACAAGATTTGAGCCTTCGCGTAAGCGATTTGATTGAGAACAAAACTCGGATTCGGCTCTCGACTCCCGATCGCTGTATAGCGCCAACCGGCAAACAGACCGTCAGCCAGGCCAGTCTTCGAAACGGTTTTCATTTCTCTCGAAGGAATGATCGCATCCGTATCGACATTGGCTCGGATGAGGGGCGCCGCGACCGCGATCAGTTGTCGAACCGGCTCGGTCATGATGCGCGAACCTGAGCAGGCAGCTGATCGGCCCCTGCGATACGACCCATCACCGCACTCGCTGCAACCGTCTCGGGGCTCGCAATGTGGGTTCGGGTTTCAGGACCTTGACGACTTTCGAAATTCCGGTTTGTCGAAGAAATCACACGCTGCTTCGCACCGATGCTCTCACCACCAGCGAAGAAACACATCGAACAGCCCGACTCGCGCCATTCGAAGCCCGCATCTAGGAAGACTTTGTCGAGACCCTCCGATTCGGCGGCTCGCTTGACCGACATTGACCCGGGCACACAAATCGCGCGAACGCCCGACGCGACGCGTCGCCCGCGCAGCACCTCGGCGGCGCGTCGCAAGTCTGATAAGCGACTGTTCGTACAAGAGCCGATGAAGGCTGCGCCAATCTCGAGATCGCGCAGGGGGATACCCGATGACAACCCCATGTAATGGAGCGCCCGTTGATACGACTCGGCGGAGGTGCCGCTCTCCGACTCTGCCGGGACGACGCCTGATACGGGTACGGCATGCTGAGGACTCGTACCCCAGGTCACCATGGGTGCGAGCGCTGAGACGTCAATGACGATCTCTCGGTCGAACACTGCGCCCGCGTCGCTGCGAAGCGCTCTCCACGCGTGCAGCGCGCGCTCCCAGTCCGACCCACGGGGTGCGTAGGGCCTGCCGATCAAATAGTCGAACGTCTTGTCGTCCGGGGCGATGAATCCCGTGACCGCCGAGAACTCAGTCGCCATGTTGCAGAGCGTCAGGCGTTCTTCAATATCCAGCGCTTCCACCGCCGCACCTGCAAACTCGACGGCATAACCGTTGCCACCGACTGAGCCAAAACGGGCGATCAAAGCGATCGCGAGATCCTTTGCCGTCACGAAAGACGAACGAACACCCTCGAAGCGCACCCGCATCGTCTTCGGCTTTTTGACTCGCAGCGTGCCGGTGGCGAGCGCATGCTCGGCTTCCGTCGAGCCGATTCCCCACGCGAATGCGCCCAGAGCGCCCTGGGTGCAGGTATGACTATCGGGGCACACCACCGTCGCCCCGGGCAGCACGATGCCAAGCTCTGGCGAGATGACATGGACGATGCCTTGCAACGGATCGTTCACATCAAAAAGACGGATCCCCACCGCTCTCGCGGCCGCGCGAGTTTCCGAGACGAAGGCTCTCCCGCCGGGCAGCAACGTGTCGTCCCCGCGTCCGGGACGGGTATCGACGATGTGATCCATCGTGCAAAAGACACGACTGGGGTCAACGAGGCGACGGGCCGACTGCGCGAGGCTCTTGAGCGCAACCGACCCGGTACGCTCGTGGAGGAAGACCCGATCAACGGCGATGAGCGCGGAGTCCCCGTCGAGCTCACGAACGAGGTGCGCAGACCAAAGTTTTTCGAAAAGCGTTCGAGCGGTCATGTATTCCCGACTCCGGAGCAGGGATTATGCCCGGACGCCTGTGCCCGCAGGGTCCTCAGACTGGTCGATCGCCGAAAGACAAGTACACCTCGGTGCCCGAATTCTGCGCTCGCCGACGAATCTCGAATGTTCCGCCGAGCTCACGCGCTCGGCGTCGCATATTCGATACCCCGCGTCCTGGAGCGACATCGTCGGCGATCCCCGCCCCGTCATCCTCGACCTTGATGACATACTCGCGATCACCCATATACCGGACCGTGACGATGATTTCCCGGGCGCCCGCATGCCGAATGGCATTGTTGATCGCTTCTTGGATGACTCGAAGAACCTGGAGCATTCGCCTCGGCGCCATCGAGGGCGCACCGCCCAGCTGCACGGTCCACGACAGCCCGATGCCATGCTCGATGATTCGTCTTTCAATACGCGTTTTGTAGTCGACGAGCGCAGCTTCTAGGCTGTCGTTTTGCTCGCGTAAGGTATCGACCATCAGATGAAGATCCGAGGAGCATTCGCGCAATAGATGCGCCACCTCGGCCTGGCTCATCTCGCCGCGCTCCACGCGTAAACGAGCTGTGGCGATCTGAGAACCGAGCCCATCATGAATATCGGCCAACAGCATCTCGCGTTCGTGAGCTCGCGACCGAGACACCTCGAGAACGACCCTCTCTCGTTGGGCGAGATCTCGTTCACGAATACTGATATCGAGAACGAGCGCGATGAATAGCGCAAAGTTAACTAGGCCGATAACGAGCGTGAACGAAAAAGAAACGGCGGACTGCGACGCCAGAGGCAAACTCAAGAGGTGGGTACCGGTGCTGAGCGCCGCAAGGAGACTCACGAACACCCCGAACAACTGAAGGCCAATCAGGGTCACAAAGAGCTTTGCCGCCAGCGAGTGGATTCGCGTGCCGATGCGGTAGGCCAACATGATGGCTCGCGCCAAGATTCCGACGACGGAAAGACCGAGGATCAACGAGAACGCTGCCGGGTCGGGAAACAAAAACGGAATCGACAGCATCCCGACGAGGATGAGCGCGCTGCCTTTGAGGTAGCCCGATATCGGAAAGCTTGGACTCTCGAGCAGGCCAAGCGAGACATTTTTCAACCACGCACCACCGATCGCGCCAATTGAAACGCCCAGCGAACCGATCAGCCCAAATCCCGCCTCACCGGCCTCGGCAACTAGAAATGCCGCGTAGTACAGCGTGGCGAACAGCCCGCTCGACAAATACAGGTAGACCGCAGTCCCGCGCGCGCTCCAAAGAATGCCGAGCGAAACCACAGCGAGAACCGCCGATTGAATGGCAAAAATGAGATAGGCGTCTGAGCCGGCGATTGAGCCCATATCGTCACCTAAAAATGGTCGGGACGCCGAGATTTGAACTCGGGACCCCTTGCACCCCATGCAAGTGCGCTACCAGGCTGCGCCACGTCCCGACCGACCGTTGACTGTGGGTTGGACACCCGTTGTCTGGTGGCACCCATCATACCCTGCTCTGGCTGCGGATCTCGCTCAACGCCGCAAGATACGGAGAATTTCCTCGAGCTCCAGCCTCATCTGCCGCACGATTTGCTGGCTCTGCGTCACATCCACTCGCGCCTCTTCGCCCTGGAGCTTGTTTCGAGCGCCGCCGATCGTGAACCCTTGGTCGTAGAGCAGCGCCCGAATTTGACGGATGACGATGACGTCTTGTCGTTGATAGTAACGACGGTTACCTCGACGCTTGACGGGTTTGAGCTGCGGGAATTCTTGTTCCCAATAACGAAGCACGTGAGGTTTGACCCCACACAGTTCGGCTACCTCGCCGATGGCGAAATACCGCTTCCCCGGGATCGCCGGCAGTTCGTCGTTATTCTTGGCTTCCAACATACGCTTCGACCCGCGCCTTCAACTTTTGCCCCGGCCGAAAAGTGACCACACGCCTCGCGCTGATCGGAATCTCTTCGCCAGTCTTCGGATTTCGTCCGGGACGCTGATTTTTATCGCGAAGATCGAAGTTGCCGAAACCGGAAAGTTTGACCTGAGCACCCGAGGACAGCGCCGCTCGCACTTCCTCGAAAAACAGGTCCACGAGCTCACGAGCTTCACGCTTGTTGAGGCCGAGCTGGTCGAACAGTGCTTCAGCCATCTCCGCCTTAGTCAAAGCCATGTTGGTACGCCCTGAAATCTCGTTGTTCTGGTTGCGGTACTCGTCCGCGACCCCTGTCACGGAAGACTACTCGCGGAATCCCGCACCCAGCCCCTGACTGAGCGCTTTACGCACCGACGCGATGACGCGATCAGTGTCTTCGTCCGTCAGGGTGCGTTCTTTGTTCTGCAAAATCAAGCCCAAAGCCACGCTTTTTCGCCCTGATTCGATTCCTGGACCCCGGTAGACGTCAAAGACCACCACCTCGCGCAAAAGACTTGACGCGGCAGTTTTGACTTGTTCACAGAGTTGGTCGGCCGACACGGACTCATCGACCAGAACGGCCAAGTCACGTCGTACGTGTGGGAATCGAGACACCTCGAGGTACGGCGCGTAGCTGACCGCCAACGCACTCATTTCGAGCTCAAACACGACCGGCGCTGACACAAACCCGAGCTCTCTGACGAGTCGCGGGTGTAACTCGCCGATCCATCCCGCTGAGTTTCCGTGACGAAGGACTCGAGCCGAACGCCCAGGATGCAAGGCCGAGTGTGTCGCCGCCTCGAACGTGAACGTGCCCGGCGCATCGCAGAAGGACAATACTGCCTCGACATCCGCCCGAACATCGAAGAAGTCCGTCGATTCACCGCCCCCGTTCCATTGCTCTGGCCATCGCGAACCCATTGCAAGTCCCGCCAGGCAATCTCGCTCCGATCCCCCGACTGGAAAGACAACGCCATGCTCGACAAGGCGAACCCGCGATTGTTGGCGACGTTGATTCTCCAGCGCCGCTTTAAGCAGGCCCGGCCACAACGAGAGGCGCATGACCGCTAGATCGCTTGAGATCGGATTCGCAAGCGTATGCGTCGGCACCCCTGGAAAGACGACCCCCTGAAGTTTTGGGTCGACGAATGCGAAATGAATCCCCTCGTGGTAACCCCTCGCAGCGAGCACATCTAGGACTCGTTGCTCGTCGAGAATTGCCGACGGGTGCGGCAAAATCGATTGGCGCGCGTGGGCAGGCGCCGTGGGTAGTTGGTCATACCCCGCCAGTCGCGCGACTTCTTCGATGAGATCCCGCTCAATTTGAATATCGAACCGGCTGCTTGGAGCGCGCACCTTGAGTACACCAACTCCAGCGGTCTCCGTGCTCATTCCCAAGCGGCTCAAGAAAGAGGCCGCGTCGTGCTCGGAGAACGATCGTCCCAGCAGTCGCTCGATCTGAGCAATTCTGAGTGCGACCGTCTGAGGCATCCGAACTTTCGTGCGATCTTCGACGGTGACCACGCGACCGGCGCGCCCACCCGCGACCTGAATCAACAAAGAAGTGGCCCGCTCGATCGCTGCCGCACCTATTTCGGGGTCGACGCCACGCTCGAAGCGCTGGCTCGCATCGGTGGTCAAACCGTAACGACGCCCACGACCGGCGATCGCCGACGGTGCGAACCATGCGACTTCGAACAAGACGCGAGTCGTGTCCGAAGAGACGGCCGTGCGCTGCCCTCCCATGACCCCTGCGAGTGCGACCGGACCCGCCCCGTCCGCGATGACGAGGACGTCCGAGGCGAGCTCGACGGCACGTCCGTCTAGAAGTTCGCAACGCTCCCCCTCACTCGCCTGCCGAACCGTGAGCGAACCCTCGACTTTGTCGAGATCGTACGCATGCATGGGCTGACCGAGCTCGAGTACGACGTAGTTAGTGATATCGACGATAGGAGAAATGCTGCGTAAACCCGCTCGACGCAGCCGCTCGACCAGCCACGTCGGCGATCGTCGGGAGTTATCGACCTCGACCAACACCCTCCCGTGAAAACGCGGACAAGCCTCGGGCGCAGCAAGCGTCGCCTTCGCGCGAGCATCGAGGGCGGGGTCGATCGCCGTGGGCGATACGGCCGAGCAGTCAGGCGTGGTCAGTGTGACGCCGGTGAGCGCTGCGACCTCGCGGGCAATACCGCGTACGGACATCGCATCGCCGCGATTCGGGGTAATCGACAGTTCGAGGATCTCGTCATCGAGCGAGAGAAATTCTCGTACGGATGTGCCAAGCGGCGCATCGAGAGGAAACTCGACGATGCCGTCCGAGGTGTCCGCGAGCCCCAATTCTTTAGCCGAGCAAAGCATGCCGATCGACTCCACGCCTCGCAATTTCGCCGCTTTGATCTTGAGATCGCCAGGAAGGTTGGCGCCGACCGTGGCGAGCGCCGTACGAAGACCCGCCCGAGCATTCGCCGCACCGCACACGATCTGAAGTGGGTTCGATCTCGACTCCGGGCTCTCACCGGTGATGACGGTGCAGACCTGCAACTTGTCGGCCTGCGGATGTCGAACCGCCGCGACGATCTCGGCCACGATGACGCCTTCGAAGGCAGGGGCTGCAGGCGTGATGGACTCGAGTTCGAATCCGGCCATGGTGAGCCGATCGCCGAGCTCACGGGCCGACAGGTTGCTCGGCACCCACTCCGCCAGCCACGAGGACGATATCTTCATGCGGCACCGAATTGCTTGAGGAACCGCAGATCGCTCTCGAAGAACAGCCGTAAATCATTGACGCCGTATTTGAGCATTGCGAGGCGCTCAATACCCATGCCGAAGGCGTAACCCGTCCAGCGCTCACCCTCGACACCAGCTGCCGCAAACACATTCGGATGCACCATGCCGCACCCGGCGATCTCCAACCATCCGGTGTGCTTACACACCCGACATCCCGCGCCGTCACAAAACACACAGGACATATCGACTTCTGCGGACGGCTCGGTGAACGGGAAATAAGACGGGCGAAGGCGCATCTTCAGATCTTTTTCGAAGAATGCCTCTAAGAAGCCCTGCAAGGTCGCCTTCAGGTTAGAAAAGCTGACGTTCTCGTCGACGACGAGCCCCTCCACCTGATGAAACATCGGTGAGTGCGTCATGTCATAGTCACATCGAAAAACACGACCCGGCATGATCATCGCAAGCGGAAGTCGCCCTTTCTTGAGCTCGCGGATTTGTACCGGCGACGTATGGGTGCGCAGCAAGCGTCCATCCGGAAAGTAAAACGTATCGTGCATCGCACGCGCGGGATGATCCGCGGGGATGTTGAGCGCTTCGAAATTGTGAAAGTCGTCCTCGATTTCAGGGCCCGAGGCCACTTCAAAGCCCGAACGGCGGAAAATCTGCTCGATTCGAAGCCGGGCTCGGGTGACCGGATGCACCGATCCTCGTCCCTCGCCGCGACCCGGGAGGGTGACGTCGATGCGACCGGCTGCGAGCTCTGCATTGATGGCGGCCGACTCGAGTGTCGTCTGAGCGGCATCAATCGCCGCCTGAACCTGGGCTTTGGCTTCGTTGATCCGAGCACCCGCAGCGGGACGATCGGCCGCCGGCAGCGAGCCAAGCGACTTCAATTGCTCCGTGAGAACGCCCTTCTTTCCGAGCCAGCGAACACGCACCTCATCGAGGGCGGCGAGCGTCGTGCTCGCCGCCACCTCGTCGAGAGCCTGTCGCGTCAGGGTCGCGAGATCACTCACGACCGCACCTCAAGCGTTGCCGAGGGCTGCCTTGACCTTGGTAGCGATCGCCTCGAACGCCGGCGCATCGTGAACCGCGATGTCAGCCAGCATCTTGCGATCGATCTCGATATTCGCGAGTTTGAGGCCGTTCATCATACGGCTGTACGACAAGCCAAACTGACGCGCCGCTGCGTTGATGCGCTGGATCCAGAGCGCACGATAGTCACGCTTCTTGAGGCGACGACCCTTATACGCATACTGACCGGCCTTGATGACTGCCTGCTTGGCTGTGCGATACACCTTGCGACGGGCGTTGTAATAACCCTTGGCTTTTCCAAGAACCTTTTTATGGCGACGACCCGCGGTCACGCCACGCTTTACTCTTGCCATGTTCGTTTACCTCGGTGGATTACTTGGCGTGCGGGAGCAGTTGGTCGAGACGACCGACATCACTCTCATGCACGAGACTCGACCCGCCCGAACGAAGCTGACGCTTGGTTTTGCGGGGTTTGTGTCCGAGGTTGTGTCGACGGCCAGCGGAATAGGACTTATAGCCCTTCGCCGTTTTGCGAAAACGCTTCGCTGCCGCCCGGTTGGTCTTCAACTTGGGCATTGTCAGATACTCCTTTTTCTAGCGTCGCGCGCAAGGTCTTTGCAGACCCGCTCACGTGCGGATGTTCACGCTGCCGTTCGACCCACCATGGATCGAATCGGCCGTCCAAACATCACTTCTTCTTCGGCGCAAACACCATGACCACCTGTCGACCTTCCATCAGTGGGTTCTGTTCGACGATCGCCTGCGCGGCGAGGTCTTGAACCAACCGATCGAGAAGTCGACGTCCGACCTCTTGATGCGCCATCTCTCGGCCGCGGAAACGCAGGGTTACCTTGGCCTTGTCACCTTCGGTCAGGAAGCGGATGAGATTACGCAATTTGACTTGGTAATCTGCCTCTTCCGTACCAGGGCGAAACTTCACTTCCTTGACCTGCTGCTGCTTCTGCTTCTTTTGCGCGGAGTGGGTTTTCTTCTTCTGTTCGAAGAGAAACTTCCCGAAGTCCATGATCCGGACCACCGGCGGCTCAGCCATCGGTGACACTTCGACGAGGTCGAGCTCACCGCTCTGCGCCATCTGAAGGGCTTCGAATCGGGTCATGATGCCGGCCTGAGCCCCATCTGCCGCGATCACCCGCACCTGCGGCGCCGTGATTTCCTCATTGCGCCGGATGCGCTTTGTTGCAGTCGAGATACGTCAATCCTCCAAAGTTCGGCGACCGCGGCTTTCTAGCTCGACGCGCAACCGCTCGACAAACGTCTGCGGAGACATCTGACCCAGATCCTTGCCGCTGCGGGTACGCACGGACAGAAGCTGCGCTGCTACTTCCTTGTCGCCTGCCACCAATAGGTAGGGCACGCGCTGCAGCGTGTGTTCACGAATCTTAAAGCCGATTTTCTCGTTGCGCAAGTCGATGTCGACCCGAAGCCCCTGATTTTTAAGGAATTCGGCAACCTCCCGGAGGTAGGCATCCTGGCGATCCGTGATCCCGAGCAGGACCACCTGCGCGGGCGCGAGCCAGGTGGGCAGTCGACCGGCATGGTGTTCGATCAAAATGCCCAAGAAACGCTCCAGCGAGCCGAAAATGGCGCGGTGGAGCATCACGGGGATCTGCTTATGGCTGCCCTCATCGATGTAGTGCGCCCCGAGCCTGCCGGGCAGATTCAGGTCCACCTGCAGGGTGCCGCACTGCCAATCCCGACCAATGGCGTCCCGGAGCACGAATTCGAGTTTCGGACCGTAGAACGCGCCCTCCCCCGGGTTGAGGGTGAACTCGATACCCGCGACCGTCGCCGCCTCCTTGAGCGCCGCCTCGGCCTTGTCCCAGATGTCATCCGAGCCGACCCGCTTGGCCGGTCGGTCAGAGAACTTGATCCGCACGTCATCGAACCCGAAGTCTCGATAGATCTCGAGGATCAGTCGGGTCACCGCGACCGACTCCTCAGTGATCTGATCGGGACTCACGAAAAGATGCGCGTCGTCCTGCGTGAAGGCGCGGACCCGCATCAAACCGTGCAGCGCTCCAGAGGGTTCGTAGCGATGAACCTTGCCGAACTCGGCATAGCGAATCGGCAGGTCGCGGTAGCTGCGAAGACCCTGCTTGAAGATCTGGACATGTCCCGGACAGTTCATCGGCTTGATGGCGTAGACGCGTTCGTCGGGCGTCTGCGTCGTGAACATGTTCTCGCCGAACTTCTCCCAGTGACCGGAGGCCTCCCAGAGGCTCCGGTCCATGAGCTCGGGACCGTTCACTTCCTGGAATCCGGCGACCCGCTGCTTATCGCGCATGTAGCCGATCAGGGATTGGAACACGCTCCAGCCCTTCGGATGCCAAAATACGGCGCCCGGGGCTTCTTCCTGCATGTGGAAGAGATCGAGCTCGCGGCCGATCTTGCGATGATCACGCTTCTCAGCGTCTTCGAGGCGGGTTAGATAATCTTTGAGATCTTTGTCGTGAGTCCAAGCCGTGCCGTAGATGCGCTGCAGCATCTCGTTGCGCGAGTCGCCGCGCCAGTAGGCACCGGCCACTTTCATCAGCTTGAATACTTTGAGTTTGCCCGTCGACGGCACGTGCGGACCTCGGCACAGGTCGACCCACTTACCCTGCCCGTACAAACTGATCGGCTCGTTCGACGGAATACTCGCGATGATCTCAGCTTTGTAGTGCTCGCCTAAATTTTTGAAGAAGCTCACGGCGTCATCGCGAGCCATTTCGCGACGCGTGACCTCGAGATTTTCTGACGACAGCTCGCGCATCTTGTCTTCGATGGCTGCGAGATCCTCGGGCGTGAAGGGACGCTTGTACGCGAAGTCGTAGTAAAACCCATCTTCGATGACCGGCCCGATCGTGACCTGCGCATCGGGGAAGAGCGACTGCACCGCCTGCGCCAACAAGTGAGCCGTCGAATGCCGAATCACCTCGAGGGCATCAGGGTGTTTATCGGTGACGATTTCGAGCCGCGCGTCTTGCGCGATCTTGAAGGACGTATCGACGAGCGCTCCGGACACCTTGCCCGCCAAAGCGGCTTTCGCGAGTCCCGCGCCGATACTGGCGGCGACCTCAGCGACCGTCACCGCCTGATCGTAGGTTCTTTGACTGCCATCGGGCAGGGTTATCACGGGCATGGTTGCCGGTCTCCATCTCGTCGCAGCGCCACCACGGCGCCATGGCAAAAGGGGCGCTTCCGCGATGCGAAAACGCCCCAGCCGAATTGGTAGGCGCGAGTGGGATCGAACCACCGACCACCACCATGTCAAGGTGATGCTCTACCACTGAGCTACGCGCCTGCAGAAAGGCCGCGAACGATACCTTAGGCACCGACCAGCGGCAACCGGCGGACCCGTCGCCCAGTCAGTGCGGCCAAGGCGCTCGCCACCGCCGGGGCGACCGGTGGGACACCCGGCTCCCCGACCCCGCCTGGAGGCGCCTCGCTCGGAACGATCCACGTTTCGATAGCGGGCGACTCCGCAAAACGAACCACGGGATATACGTCGAAGTTGCCCTGCTCGACGCTGCCGTCTTTGAAGCTAATCCGCCCATAAAGCGTGGCGGAGAGCCCGTAGATGATCGAACTTTCGAGCTGCTGCGCGACGAGGTTGGGATTCACGGCAACGCCGCAGTCGATCGCCGCCACCATCCGGTGCACTCGCGGAACGCCGTTTTCACCCTCGGACACGTCAGCAACGAGACCGACGATGCTGCCGAAGCTCTCGTGGAGGGCCACGCCGCGCGCCACGGGACGGCCATCCGGCGTGGTCCCGACCGAACGACCCCAATCCGCTTTCTCCGCAACCAACTTGAGCACCGCGGCGTGACGCGGTCGATCGGTGAGATGACTGAGTCGGAACTCGACCGGGTCACGCTTGGCGAGCACCGCAAGTTCGTCGATGAACGATTCATTGAAGAACCCTTGCTGGGAATGACCGACCGAGCGCCAAAACCCGACGCCGACCGGCAGTTCGACGGTCGAGTGAGTGATCTTGTAATGCTCAAAGACGTAGACCTGATCGGCCGTACCCTCGACGTTGCTCGCGTCGCTGCCAGGCGATGGCATGCCGAGCTGACGCGGTATCGCCTGTGCGGCGATCGACTGACCGGCGGTGTGACATTGATAGGCCGTGACCTTCCCCGTCGCCGGATCGAGCGCCGCCGAAAGCTGCGCTCGTACCGCGGGACGATAGAAGTCGTGACGCGTGTCTTGCTCGCGCCGCCATTGCAGCTGGACAAGTTTGCCGGGCACGGCGCGACCCAGCGCCGCCGCGAGCGCGATGAAATCAGAATCAAGTCGTCGACCGAAAGCGCCTCCCAGCAAGAGGGGCACGAGCGTGACCTGCTCGGGATCGAGCTCGAATACTTTGGCCGCCACATCACGCGATACGTTTTGGACCTGAACGCCTGCCCAAACCGTCGCGCGAGTCGTTTCGTATTTGACCGCACAGCACAAGGGCTCCATCGCGGCGTGCGCGAGGTACGGCACCTCGTACTCGGCTCGGAGCATCGACGAGGCGCCCTGAATGATCTTCTCCGCCTCCCCTTTCTCACGGTAGACATCGCGAGACGAGTGAGCGCGGACACCCTCAGCGAGCGCATCGGCGATCAGGGACTGATCGAACGCACCCGCGGCTCCCGGACTCCAGGTCGCTTTAAGAGACTCTACGGCACGTCGTGCTCGCCATCTTTGATCGGCTATCACACCGATCGCTGCAGGCGCGCCGGCCGCCGGCGGAATCACCACAACCTCCACGACCCCGGGCGAGGCTCGCGCCGCCGTCTCATCGAAACTCACTAACGATCCGCCGACCACCGGGCAAAGCTCGAGTTCGGCATACAGCATCCCCGGCTCGTGGACGTCCGCCGCAAATACGGCGGAGCCCGTGACTTTGTCGATGGCCTCCAAGCGTTTGGCCGGAGTCCCGATCAAGGTCCACTCGCGAGGCGACTTCAATGAAAAATCGGAGACGGTCTCGATCGCCTCGTCACCGAGCGACACGATGGCACCAAACGTCATGGCCTGGCCGTCGCGGCGGACGACCCGCCCCGCGTTCACTGAGCAGTCGGACGCAGGAATGTTCCAGTGTCGTGCCGCCGATGCTCTGAGCGATTCGCGCGCCATCGCGCCCGCCTCGCGCAGGACGATCCATAGGTCGGGAATGCTGGTCGACCCGCCGGTGACCATAAATCCGATCTCACGCACCAACTTGGCTGTGAAGTGCGTCGCCAATCGAGTTGAGATCGGCGGGTTCGTATCGCTCAGCGCAGGGTTGCCGCCGGCCACCTTCACGTTGTTATAAACGCTCGCGATCGGCGCCGCGGCGATTTGGATCGAATCGAGTGCACATCCGAGCTCCTCGGCGAGCAACATCGCGAGTCCGGTATGGGTGCCCTGTCCCATCTCCGCGCGAGGCATGAAGAGTGTGATCGAGTCATCACGGCCAATGCGCACCCAAGCATTCGGCGCGAAAGAGTCAGCGTCCTCCAGAAGATCTGCACCGCCTGTCATTCGTTGACGCGGAGGTAGCACGCCCCACCCCACTGCGAGCGCGCCGAGCGAGCCAAGACCCAACCAGAGAACGGTACGACGTTTCATCCTGCCTTCACCTCCGGCAAGCCGAATCCGGCGCGCCGCAACACTTCGATTTCATCGCGCAAACGCGCGGCCTCTTCAAACTCGAGATTGCGTGCATGCTTGAACATCTCAGATTCGATCTGCTTCATGCGACGTAGCGCCTGCTCGGGTCGCAACCCGTGGACCGACGGCGTCTGTGTAGCGCCCGTCGGTTTCTTTGCCCCCTTCCCAAGCCGTGCGCCAAGCTTGCCTTTCGGTAGCGGAGCACCGCCCTCGGCCCGGGCACCCTCCATGACATCGACCACTTGCTTGACGATGCCACGGGGCGTGATGCCATGCGCCTTGTTGAAAGCAACTTGCTTCTGCCGTCGGCGCTCTGTCTCTTCGATCGCACGCTGCATCGAACCGGTCATTCGATCGGCATAGAGAATGGCTCGCCCATTGACGTTGCGAGCGGCACGACCAATCGTCTGGATCAACGAATTCGTCGATCGGAGGAAGCCTTCCTTGTCGGAGTCGAGGACCGCCACGAGCGCCACCTCGGGCATGTCGAGCCCCTCACGCAGAAGGTTGATGCCGACCAGCACGTCGAACACACCAAGACGCAAGTCACGAATGATTTCGCTGCGTTCAACGGTCTCGATATCGGAGTGAAGATACCGAACCTTGACGTCATGCTCATCGAGATACTCTGTAAGATCTTCGGCCATACGCTTTGTGAGCGTGGTGATCAGCACTCGTTCCTGCCGCGCCACGCACTGCAAGATCTCCGATAGGACGTCATCCACCTGGGTCCGAACGGGTCTCACCTCCACATTCGGATCGACGAGCCCGGTGGGTCGTACAACTTGCTCGACCACCTGAGAGGCATGACGGGCCTCGTAATCACTCGGGGTGGCCGACACGAAAATCATTTGAGGTGCAAGTCGCTCCCATTCCTCGAACTTCAACGGACGATTATCGAGTGCCGAGGGCAAGCGGAATCCATACTCAACCAGCGTCTCTTTACGTGACCGGTCGCCTTTGTACATCGCGCCGAGTTGGGGCAAGGTCTGATGGCTCTCATCGACCACCAGCAAAGAATTTGGCGGTAAGTAATCGTAGAGACACGGCGGTGGCTCGCCGGGTTCGCGTCCCGACAGGTACCTCGAGTAGTTCTCGATGCCGGCGCAGTACCCCACCTCTTTCATCATCTCCATGTCGAACATCGTTCGTTGTTCGAGACGCTGCGCTTCCACGAGCTTATCGGCTGAGCGAAGTTCGATGAGCCGCTCCCGGAGCTCCTCGCGAATGTGGTCGATCGCCTGGATCAATCGGTCTTTCGGGGTGACGAAGTGGGTACCCGGATAGACCGTGAAACGCGGGACCTTGCGGACGACGGATCCGGTCAAGGGGTCGAAGATTGAGAGACTGTCGATGGTGTCGTCAAAGAGTTCGACGCGAACCGCATCACGCCCCGATTCCGCAGGAAAGATGTCGATGATGTCACCACGAACCCGAAACGTGCCCTGAGAAAAATCGATCTCGTTGCGCGTGTACTGCATGTCCGCCAATCGTCGTAGCAACTTGCGCTGATCGAGGCGCTCGCCACGCACAAGGTGCAACACCATCGCCAAGTAGGTCTCGGGGTCACCGAGACCGTAAATCGAGGACACCGTGGCGACGATGATGCAATCGGGTCTTTCGAGCAGCGCCTTCGTCGCCGAAAGGCGCATTTGTTCGATGTGTTCGTTGATCGAAGCGTCTTTCTCGATATAGGTGTCACTCGCAGGCACATACGCTTCGGGTTGGTAGTAATCGTAGTACGATACGAAGTACTCGACGGCGTTATCAGGAAAGAACTCCCTGAACTCGCCGTAGAGCTGCGCCGCGAGTGTTTTGTTGTGGGCCAGAACCAAGGTCGGTCTCTGAACGGCCTGGATGACGTTCGCGACCGTGAACGTTTTGCCGCTACCGGTGACCCCGAGCAGGGTTTGGTGGGCGAGCCCATTTCGAAGCCCGTCGATCAGACCAGCGATGGCCGCCGGCTGATCCCCGGCGGGTTGGTAATCGGATTTGAGCCTGAATTCGGCCATATGGGGCTTACTATATCGACTCGAGGCGGCCGATGTTCTAGCTAGTTTTCGAGCGCTGTGCGGGGCCGCTTGACGGGCCGCAGCGCATTCCAGAGAATGCGCGCCTCTTTTCGCCTGCCGTTCCCCGGTAGCTCAGTCGGTAGAGCGTCGGACTGTTAATCCGCAGGTCGCTGGTTCGAGTCCAGCCCGGGGAGCCAATCTCTGGCCGGTGCAGATCACCCGCCCGAGCACCGATCGTCAAGGCAGCGCGGTCAATAATTCAGTTTGTCTGGCGACGCATTGAAGCGCTGGATCGAGTCCAGAACGATCTTCCGCGCCTGATCGGCGTCGCCCCACCCACTGATTTTGACCCACTTCCCTGGCTCAAGGTCCTTGTAGTGCTGGAAGAAATGCCCGATACGCTCGAGCCAGTGTTTCGACACCTGGGCGATGTCGTGGACATGTGAGTATCCGTTGAACACTTTGTCGACGGGCACTGCGAGGAGCTTTTCGTCGGAGCCCGCTTCATCCTGCATCATCATCACACCCACGGGACGGCAACGGATCACCGAGCCCGGAACGAGCGGTAACGGCAGAATGACCAGCACGTCCGCGGGGTCACCATCGCCGCACAGCGTGTGCGGGATGTAGCCGTAGTTACAGGGGTAACGCATGGGCGTCGACAAGATGCGGTCGACGAAGATTGCACCCGTGGCTTTATCCACTTCGTATTTGACCGGATCAGCGTCCTTCGGGATCTCGATAATGACGTTGACGTCGTTTGGGACATCCTTGCCCGTGGGTACCAAATCAAGTGCCATGCTTCCTTGCTCCTTGAGTTAAACCGATCGCGAGATCAGTTCCTTCATGATCTCGTTCGTACCGCCGTAGATACGCTGCACCCGCGAATCGGCAAACATGCGGCACACCAGATACTCGTTCATGTAGCCGTAGCCGCCATGGAGCTGCACGCACTCGTCGAGCACCTGCTGCTGCATGTCGGTGACCCAGTACTTCGCCATCGAAGCGGTTTCATTGTCGAGCTTGCCCGCCAACAACTTCTGGATGCAGTCATCCACGAACACCCTGGCGACGCGCGTGACGGTCGCGCACTCGGCCAGCTTGAACCGAAGATGCTGCATCTGACCAATGACCTGCCCGAAGGCCTTGCGTTCTTTGACGTATTTCGAGGTCTCGGCGACGGCACCCTCCATCGCGGCCACGCCGCAGAGTGCAATGATGAGCCGCTCGTATGGCAGATCGCCCATCAGCTGATACATGCCGAGTCCCTCTTCGGCACCGAGGCGGCAATCCACCGGGACACGAACGTCCTCAAAAAAGAGCTCGGCCGTGTCCTGCGCAGGCATGCCCATTTTGTCGAGCACCCGGCCCACCCGGTAACCCGGGAGATTTTCGGTCTCCACCATGATGAGCGAGAGCCCGCGCTTGCGATCCTCGGTGTTCGTGCGAGTGACCAGCATGAGTAGCGACGCCTGACCGCCGTTGGTGATGAAAATCTTTGAGCCGTTGATACGGTAGTGATCGCCTTCGAGCACTGCGCGGGTGCGAATCCCCTGCAGATCAGAACCTGCTCCGGGCTCGGTCATGGCAATGGCCCCGATGAGCTCGCCGCGGGCCATACGAGGCAACCAACGCTTCTTCTGGGCTTCCGTGCCATAGTTGTAGACGTAATGCGCACACATGCTGTGAACGCCTTGTCCAAAACCCGAGAGACCGCGTCGAGCCTGCTCTTCGTAGAACACCACTTCGTGACGGAAGTCACCACCCGCACAGCCATACTCCGCGGGTAGATCAAGACACAGCAGACCCATCTCACCGGCCTTGCGCCAAATATCCTTGCCGACAGTATGCTGACGACGCCACGCCGCATCGTTCGGCACCATCTCGGTTTCGACGAAGCGCGCGACGTTCTCTCGAAATAAACTCAAGTCATCGTCGGCCCAAGGGGACACATAAGGCAGCATTGAAAACTCCTGCGTGCCGGCGTCATGTCGCCGGAGATCGTTGATCAGCGTTTTTTGCGTGAGGTCGGCGGACTTTCGACGACCTTACGCAGATGCGCTCGAAAATCTTTTCCCAGGGCGGGATGCGCGAGTGCATAGGCGACCGTAGCCTGCAAATAGCCGAGCTTACTGCCGCAGTCGTAGCGGGTGCCTTCGAACTTATGCGCGTACACCGCCTCTTCCTGCAGGAGTCGCGCGATGCCGTCGGTCAATTGAATCTCGCCGCCCGCACCCGCCCCGATTCGAGCAAGATGATCGAAGATGGCGGGCGACAATAAATAACGCCCGACGACTGCAAGATTGGACGGCGCGACGGCCGGCTTCGGCTTTTCGACGATTCGGCGAATTCGCGCTGTTTGACCCGGAGCTTCGACCGCCACGATGCCGTATTTGTCGGTGTCTTTGCGCGGTACGGTTTCGCAGCCGATCACGCTTGCGCCCTTGGCAGCATACACCTCCGCCATTTGCGCAAGACAAGGCTTCTCCGCAGCGATCAAGTCGTCGGCGAGGTGAACAAAGAATGGTTCGTTTCCAACTGCGGGCCGCGCGCAGAGCACAGCATGACCGAGACCCAGAGGCGCCGGCTGACGGATATAGATACACGTGGCGTAACTCGGCAGCACACTGTGCAGTTGCTTGACGAGCTCGGACTTACCCTGCGACTTGAGCAAGCCCTCGAGTTCACGATCGGAATCGAAGTGATCTTCGATGGCGCGCTTGGACGCGCCGGTGATGAATACCAAACGTCTCGCGCCTGCGGCGAGCGCCTCTTCGACGGCGTATTGAATCAGTGGCTTATCGACCACCGGCAGCATTTCTTTGGGGCTCGCCTTGGTCGCCGGGAGGAATCGGGTGCCCCGCCCTGCGACCGGGAACACCGCTGTCTCGATAAGGGGACGCTTGGCCATCGACGACTCCGAAAGATCAGGACCGGAATGGTAAACCAAGCGCCCCTGAACGGGGCAGAGACGTTATCGGCCTCCGGCGCCGGGCTTCGGCGCGTTTTGCGCGGGGATACGCGTTCCAGGGCCGGCGGCGGCCGAACCGCTCGAGTGCCGACTCGATGCGCTGCCCGCCCCAACAGTCAGGCGCGCGCGATTGTTCTCGAGGGTCTTCGAGCCAATTCCTTTGACCAGCGCGAGCTCATCGACCGATCGAAAGGCGCCGTTCTTTTGTCGATGTTCGACGATCGCCCGGGCTTCGGACTCACCAATACCCTTCATTTCACGGGCTAAGGTCGTGGCATCTGCCGTGTTGATATTGATCAAGGCGCTGGTCGAACGAGTCGAGGGCGCCGATGGGGTCGATGTGGCCTGAGCGACAGCAAGCGGTGACCCCAGACAAACAAGGACGAGAGCAGTAACTCGAGTGATCATGGAAGGTCCTCCAGTTCGAATGCGTGGCGCCGACATGACGACACGCGCGGGAGGCTATTCCGGGTTCTCGGTCCATCACGAGAACCGAATCGACGCGGAGCGTCGACTAATGGGGTGCTTAGTCGCGGATCGGGCTCGAGATACTGTCGTTGACCCGCTCGCGCAGATCTTTGCCCGGCTTGAAATGCGGTACGTATTTTCCGGACAGCGCCACCGCCTCGCCGGTCTTCGGGTTACGACCCTGACGGGGCGGTCGGAAATGCAACGAGAAACTGCCGAAGCCTCGAATCTCAATCCGCTCGCCCGTCGCAAGCGCGTCGCTCATGATCTCGAGAATTTGCTTGAGAGCAAGCTCAATATCCTTCGCCGGCAGATGTTTCTGCTTGGCGGTAATGAGTTCGATGAGTTCCGACTTCGTCATGACAACCCCGTGACGTCGTCAGGAGAGTCGCGGACCCCGCACAGGATCCGCGACTCGCCCTAATTTCACGTTACACCCTCAACCGCGATCGCGGTCCGAGTTGATCTGCGCCTTGAGGAGTTCGCCGAGGCTGGTGCCCGCCGTCGGGCCCGTCTGCTCCGAACGATAGCTCTGCACGGCCTCTGCTTCCTCGGACACTTCCTTCGCTTTGACCGAGAGCGAGATCGAGCGTGTTTTGCGATCGACGCCCATGAACTTAGCCTCGATCTCGTCGCCTTCCTTCAGGAACTGACGCGCATCTTCGGCTCGATCGCGACCGAGCTCCGAGGCACGCAGCTGGCCTTCGATACCGTTGCCGAGATCGATGATCGCACCCCGCGCATCGACTTCTTTGACAACACCGCGAACGATGCTACCCTTCGGATTGTCGGCGATGTAACCCGCGAACGGATCCTTCGCCAACTGCTTGATGCCGAGGCTGATGCGTTCACGCTCCGGATCGATCGCGAGCACCATCGCTTCGATGGTCTGACCCTTCTGGAAGCTACGAACCGCCTCTTCACCCGGGATATCCCAGGAAATGTCGGAGAGGTGCACGAGGCCGTCGATGTTGCCCGAGAGGCCGATGAAGATGCCGAAGTCGGTGATCGACTTGATCTGGCCCGACACCTTGTCGCCACGGTTGAAATTCTCGGAGAACTCGCGCCACGGATTCGGGACGCACTGCTTGAGGCCGAGGCTGATGCGGCGACGCTCTTCGTCGCAATCGAGCACCATGACTTCGACTTCCTGCCCCGTCTGCACGACCTTGGCCGGGTTGACGTTTTTGTTGGTCCAATCCATTTCCGAGACGTGCACAAGACCTTCCACGCCGTCCTCGATTTCGACGAACGCACCGTAGTCGGCAATGTTCGTGACCTTGCCGAACACGCGAGTGTTGGGCGGGTAGCGGCGATTGATGCTCTCCCACGGATCGGCACCCAACTGTTTGAGCCCGAGGCTGACACGCGAACGCTCGCGGTCGAACTTGAGGATACGAACTTCCACTTCGTCACCGACCTTGACCACTTCAGACGGATGCTTGACGCGCTTCCACGCCATGTCGGTGATGTGGAGCAGACCGTCGATTCCGCCGAGGTCGACGAACGCACCGTAGTCGGTGAGGTTCTTGACCGAGCCCCGCACGACCGAACCTTCCTGCAAGTTGTCCATGAACGCCGTGCGCTCCGCCGAGAATTCCTGCTCGACGACGGCGCGGCGCGAGACCACGACGTTGTTGCGCTTCTGGTCGAGCTTGATGACCTTGAACTCGAGCGGCTTGTTTTCGAGATACGCCGTATCGCGAACCGGACGAACGTCGACGAGCGAGCCCGGCAGGAACGCGCGGACGTGTTCGATTTCGACCGTGAAACCGCCCTTCACGCGGCCCGTGATGATGCCCGTGACGATTTCACCCTTCGAGAAGGCGTCTTCGAGGCGTGTCCAAGTGCGAGCGCGTTTGGCTTTGTCGCGCGAGAGGCGTGTTTCGCCGGTTCCGTCTTCGACGGAGTCGAGAGCGACCTCGACCATTTCACCGACGGTGACTTCGATTTCTCCCCGCTCATTCTTGAACTGCTCGACGGGAATGACGGCCTCGGACTTGAGACCAACGTTGACGATGACCATGTCGCTGCCGACATCGACCACGAGACCCGAGAGGATCTGACCCGGGCGAATACGCTGGCTAGCCAGACTCTGTTCGAACAGTTGTGCAAAAGATTCAGTCATGTGTTTGCTCATGCGATGCAAAGGGCACCGCGCCTGTTGTCCCGATCGCCACATCAGTGGAGCCACGGGCGTTGACGACACAGTCGGACGATGAGCGCCCGACCACCCAAAAACCGATCGAATTCCGTGAGGGTCAGCGCCAGAGGGCGCGCGAGCGTCCGAGTTCGATCACCCGTTCGACGATCTCGTCGACCGTCACTCCGGTCGAGTCAATCACGAACGCGTCGGACGCAGGCCTGAGCGGTGCCACGCTGCGGGTTGAATCCCGCAGGTCGCGCTCGGCGATCTCCCGCGAAAGGGCGGCGAGACTAACACCAGAATCCTTGTCTTTCAACTGCTTATAGCGCCGTAAGGCCCTCTCTTCAGCGCTCGCGGTCAGGAAGATTTTGAGGGGGGCGTCGACGAAAATAACCGTCCCCATGTCCCGGCCGTCAGCGATCAATCCGGGCACCTCTGCAAACGCCCTCTGACGCTCCGTGAGGGCGGAACGAAGCTCTGGCCACGCCGCCACTCGAGAGGCCCCCTGACCCGTCTCCTCAGCCCGAACGAGGCGGGTGACATCCCGCCCGGAGAGCTCGATACGCTCCTCGCCGTCCTCGCCCACCCCAAAGACCACCTTCATGCAGCGTGCGAGCGCGACATGCCCGGCGACATCATCGGCGCTCAGAGCGGCCAATTGCCCGAATACCGCGACAAGTCGATAGAGAGCACCACTATCAAGCAGGTGCCAACCGAGTCGCTGGGCGAGCCGCCGGCAGACCGTCCCCTTCCCCGAACCGGACGGGCCGTCGATGGCGACGACAGGCGCGCGCACCGTTGACCCGATCGTCGTCATCCTGAAGTCCTCACGCCCGTCGCTCCATCACGGAGATTCAACCCGAGCTCGCGAGCACGGCCCGCGAAGCCGGGGAACGAGGTGGCCACGTTCGCCGTGTCGAGGATTTCGATTTCACCGCCGGCCTGCAATGACGCGACGGCGAAAGACATAGCGATCCGATGGTCGCCGTGACTGTCGATGCACCCCGCTTGAAACACGGACCCCGGACCGCCGCGACCCTCGAGCTGCATCCCATCAGTAAGCAGACGATGAGGAACACCCAGCGCAGAGAGACCTTCGGACATTGTCGCGAGACGATCGCTTTCTTTGACGCGAAGCTCCTCGGCGCCGCGAAGCAGCGACCGACCTTCCGCGCACGCTGCAGCAATAAAAAAAATCGGAAACTCGTCAATCGCCAAGGGCACGAGCTCGAGCGGGACGTCGATACCGCGCAGCTTCGAGGGTCGAATTAGCAAGTCCGCCGTCGGTTCCGGGCCGCGGGTCGCAAGGTTGGAGACAGCGATATCGGCGCCCATCAAACGAAGAATGTCGAGTAGTCCCGTACGGGTCGGGTTCATTCCCACGCCTCGAAGCGCGATTTCACCGGCTTCGGCAATACAACCCGCCACCAAGAAAAAAGCCGCCGAAGAAAAATCGCCGGGAACGTTCACGTGGGTACCGCGAAGGCGCTGACCGCCCTGCAGGCTGACCGTGGATCCCTCGCGCTGCAGTTCGACTCCAAAACACGCCAACATTCGCTCGGTGTGGTCACGAGTGGGCGCGGGCTCGGTGACCTGTGTCACGCCCGATCCTCGAAGTGCAGCAAGCATCACAGCCGATTTCACTTGAGCACTCGCCATCGGCATCTTGAAGTCGATGCCACGAAGCGCGGGCGTACCCCGAATCACAACGGGGGGCTTGCCGTCGCGGGTCTCGATACGCGCACCCATCAAGCGCAGGGGTGCGGCCGCACGCTCCATGGGTCGCCGCATCAAAGATTGATCGCCGACGAGAATCGAATCAAAGTTTTGACTGGCGAGTAGCCCCATAAAGAGGCGCATCGCCGTGCCCGCGTTTCCCATATCGAGCGGCTGATCGCTCCCTCGCAGACCTTCGATCCCGACACCCTGAATACGAACGCACGATGCAGATGGTTGATCGATCGACACGCCGAGCGCTCGTAAGGCTTCGAGCGTCGCAAGACAATCCTCGCTTTCGAGAAAGCCCTCGACGGAGGTCACACCATCGGCGATTCCCCCGAGCATCAGCGCACGGTGAGACACCGATTTGTCGCCCGGAACGCCCACTTGCCCCGCGAGGCTACGAACGGGTGACACGACCCAACGATCTGATGTCTGAGCGGTCACAACACCGCGCGCGGATAAGAGCCCAAAATCCGGAACAAGGAAGCCCGCGACTTGAGCCCCGCGAGGGCTCTCGCCAGCGCCGGATCGTCACTATGACCCTCGAGATCCATGAAAAACACGTAATCCCATTTTCGACGCTGCGAGGGTCGCGACTCGATACGCGTCAAGCTGACACGATTCTTGGCGAGCGGTTCGAGCAGTCGGTGCAGGGCTCCGGGCGACTCGGTGTGCCCAGTGGACACCAGGAGCGTCGTACGATCATTTCCACTTGAGCCGAACGTGCGTCGACCGATCACGAGAAAACGCGTGGTGTTATCGGGTCGATCTTCGATGTCCGCCGACAAAATAGTCAGTCCATACACCTCGGCTGCCGTTTCGCCGGCAATCGCTGCCGTTCCCTTTTCGTCACGGGCTCGACGCGCCGCCTCCGCATTACTCGACTCCGCGATCAACTCGACGTCAGGCACGGTTTCTTTGAGCCATTGGCGACACTGCGCGAGCGACTGCGGATGACTGCAGATGCGCTTGATCTCGCGCAAGCTCCGCATCGTACCCATGATGTTTTGACGAATGCGCATTTCTACTTCACCACAAATGTGTAACGGTGAAGTCAAGAAACGATCGAGCGTATGGTTGACGCTACCCTCCGTGGAATTTTCGATGGGAACGACGCCGAAGTCGGCATGACCGGCCTCCACCTCGTGAAACACCTCATCGATGGTCGACAGTGACAAGGCCCGCGCCGAATGACCGAAGTGTTTGTAGACCGCCGCCTGAGAGAAGGTTCCTTCGGGCCCCAGGAACCCCACCTTCAATGGTTCCTCCTGCGCAAGACAGGCCGACATGATCTCGCGGAAAAGCCTCACGACCTCGTCATCTCGAAGCGCCCCGCTCGAACGCGCCGCCGCATTGCGCTCGAGCGCCATGCGCAGCACCTGAGCCTCGCGCTCGGGACGATAAAAGTCGACGAGCCGTCCCTGTTTTCCTTTTGAAATACCGACCTGGCGCGCGAGCCGCGCGCGCTCGTTGAGCAAGTCATGCAACCGACGATCAACGTCGTCGATTTTCGATCGCAAGCCGGCGATCTCGCCTGGAGCTTGTCGCTTTAGGCGACTCTTTGAGACAGATGTCTTGCTGCGGCGGGCCATGATGGAATTCCGTAGAACTAAAGCACTCGGGCGGAGAGTACGCCGTCGATCGCCCGAATGCGACCGAGCAACGCGAGATCCACCGCACCCTCGACATCGATGAGGGTGTAGGCCACCTCACCCCGAGACTTATTGAGAAGCTCCGAAATATTGATCCCTGCACCGGCCAGTAACGTGGACATTTGACCCACCATGTTGGGGACGTTGCTGTTAGCAACGGCGATTCTCGCCGTCCCCGCAATGCGTGGAAGATGGGCGTCCGGGAAATTCACGCTGTGACGAATGTTTCCGTTCTCAAGGTAATCGCGCAGCGTGTCAGCCGCCATCACGGCGCAGTTTTCCTCAGCCTCTCCTGTCGACGCACCAAGATGGGGAAGCGTCACCACTTTTCGATGGCCTTTCAACGCATTCTTTGGAAAGTCGCAAATGTAGGCGTGAAGCTGACCCGTATCGAGCGCCGCGATGACTGCGGCGTCGTCCACGATGGGGGCTCGTGAGAAATTGAGCAGCACACCGCCCTTGGCCATCAGGGCGATCCGAGCGGCGTTGACGAGACCACGGGTTGCATCGATCAGCGGAACGTGCACCGACACAAACTGACTGCGCGCAAAAAGATCGTCGAGCGAAGCCGCCTGTTCGATGGATGACGACAATTGCCACGCTCGCTGCACCGTAATCTGTGGGTCGTAACCAATGACGCGCATCCCGAGGCGCTCAGCGACGTTGGCCACCTCAACGCCGATTGCACCCAATCCGATGACGCCCAAGGTGCGTCCCGGTAACTCGAAACCGGCGAAATCTTTCTTTCCTTTCTCGGTGGCTTCGTCGATCGATTTATCGTCTCCGGAGAGCGCACGAGCGAAATCCCAGGCCTGCACGATGTTACGAGCGGCGAGAAAAAGCCCTGCGACGACCAGCTCTTTGACGGCGTTGGCGTTCGCGCCCGGCGAGTTAAACACTGGAATGCCACGTTTCGTCAGCGCGGCCACCGGAACATTGTTGGTGCCCGCACCGGCTCGCGCGACCGCCAGCACGGAACTCGGAAGAGTCAGCGAATGCATGTCCGACGAACGAACCAGAATGGCATCCGGATCAAAGATGGCAGAGGCCACCTCGTATCGATCGCGAGGCAAACGCTCGAGACCGCGGAGACTAATATTGTTGAGGGTCTGGATACGGTACGACATGACCGACCTCACCCGTGTCGACGCTGGAACTCACCCATGAACGCGATGAGGGCGTCGACCCCTTCGATAGGCATCGCGTTGTAGATCGAGGCGCGCATACCTCCCACAGAGCGGTGTCCCTCGAGATTCGCGAGCCCTACTTTCCCCGCCTCGGCGCAGAACACTTTCTCAAGATCCGTGTTCGGGACGGTGAACGGTACATTCATCCAGGAACGGCATTCACGCGCCACCGGGCTGCGATAGAACCCTGACCCATCGATCGCGGCATAGAGCTTCTCGGCTTTCACTCGGTTGCGCTCACCGATTACCTCGATACCGCCCTGCCTTTTGAGCCAGGCGAATACGAGCCCCGCCATGTAGATGCCGAAAGTCGGCGGCGTGTTGAGCATGGAGCCTTCTTTGGCCATGGCGGCGTAGTCCCAAATCGGCGGCGTACCCGGTCTTGCTTTGCCGATGAGATCTTCACGAACAATCACGACGACGAGACCCGAGGGACCAATGTTCTTTTGGGCACCGGCGTAAATCAGACCGAATCGACTGACGTCGATGGGACGCGAGAGGATCGTCGAGGACATATCCGCCACCAATGGCGCGCCGCCGCTGTCCGGCACGTAGGGAAACTCGACTCCCCCGATGGTTTCGTTGGGCGTGTAATGTACATACGCCGCGCCGGGCGTCGGCTTGAGAGACGAGGCGACCGGAACAGTCGAATAATTGGACGCTGCCTCATCAGCCAGAACATTCACTTTGCAAAAGCGCTTCGCCTCCACGATGGCTTTCTTTGACCAAGTGCCGGTGTTGATGTAATCGACGACCGACTCGCTGGTGGTGAGATTCTGCGGGATGGCCGTGAACTGACCCGTCGCGCCGCCCTGCAAGAACAGGACTTTGTTTTGGGCTGGAATTCCCATCAGCTCGCGAAGGTCGCTCTCCGCCCGCTCCGCCACGGCGACGAACGCCTTGCTTCGATGGCTGACTTCCATGACCGACATGCCGCTACCTTGCCAGTCAAGCAGCTCGTTCTTCGCCTGCTCGAGCACCTCGAGCGGCAACGTGGCAGGGCCCGCAGCAAAATTAAATAGGCGCATCCCCCCTCCCGAAAAAAAAGAAATCAGTGAACGCTGGACGTGTCGGGCGGAGAGCCCCCGGCGCCCTCGCCTGGCGCAACAGCGCCCTCGGGCGGCGCGAGGTGATCGTCCTCACCCAACGACTCGATGCTTTCGACACTGACCAAGCGTTCGCCGTCATCGAGACGAATGAGCCGTACGCCCTGCGTGTTGCGCCCGACGATGGAAATCTCGGACACGCCGGTACGAACGAGAGTGCCGTTCGAGCTGATCATCATGATTTCCTGGTCGGTCTGTACCTGCAGTGCAGCGACCGTCGCGCCGTTTCGCTCAGTGGTCTGCAGCGCGATCACGCCCTGACCACCACGGCCATGGAGCGGGAAATCTTCAAGCGGCGTGAGCTTGCCGTAACCGTTTTCGCTCGCCGTGAGGATAAGCCCGTCACCCACGACCACCAGCGAAATGACTTCCTGACCTTCCGCGAGCTTGATACCGCGAACACCCGTGGCGTCTCGACCCATTGCGCGTACTTCTTCTTCCTTGAAGCGAATGGCCTTACCACCACTCGAGCAAAGAATAATGTCGCGCTTGCCGTCGGTGAGACCGACACCGACCAAGCGGTCGCCGTCGCGCAAGTCGACGGCGATAATGCCTGACGGGCGGGGCCGAGAGTATGCCGACAGCGGCGTCTTTTTGACTGTGCCGTGGCTCGTCGCCATGAATACGAAATGCTCGTCATCAAACTGCTTGATCGGCAGCACCGCATTGATCCTCTCGCCTTCCTCGAGCGGCATGAGATTGACCAATGGCTTGCCGCGAGCAACCCGACCGGCCTGGGGCAGCTCGAACACGCGGATCCAATACACCCGACCGCGATTTGAAAAACACAGCAGCGTGTCGTGGGTGTGCGCCACGAACAACTTTTCGACAAAGTCTTCGTCCTTGACCGCCGTCGCCGTCTTGCCACGGCCGCCGCGACGCTGCGCCTGATACTCGGTCAACGGTTGACTCTTGGCGTAGCCGGCGTGAGACAGCGTGACGACCACGTCCTGCGGCTCGATGAGATCTTCGGTGGCGAGGTCGATGTGATCGAGGTTGATTTCCGTACGACGGGTATCGCCGTAGTCGTCACGAATGGTGATCAATTCCCCGCGAACCACCTCAGTGAGTCGCTCGGGGCGCGCCAAAATATCGGTCAAATCGGTGATGAGTGACAGCAACTCAGCGTATTCGCCGACGATCTTGTCTTGCTCGAGCCCCGTGAGGCGATTGAGCCGCATGTCGAGAATGGCCTGGGCCTGAGCTTCGCTCAGGCGATAACCCGAGGCGTCAGATTGCAACCCGAGCTCCGCGGCCAAATCTTTGGGTCGGGTTGAGACGTTGTTCGTCCGAGCAAGCATCTCGGGGACGGCACCGGACGACCAACGGCGACCCAGGAGCGCGGCTTTCGCCTCGGCAGGACTCGGAGAGGCCTTGATGAGCGCGATCACCTCGTCGATGTTCGCGAGCGCCACTGCCAAACCCTCGAGGATATGGGCTCGGTCTCGCGCTTTGGCGAGATCGAATACCGTACGACGGGTAACGACCTCGCGACGATGGCGAATGAACGCCTCCAACATTTCTTTGAGCGACAACAGCCGAGGCTGCCCATCGACCAGCGCCACCATGTTGATGCCAAACACCGTTTCGAGCGGCGTCTGGGCAAACAGGTTGTTCAGGACGACCTCGGCGTTCTCACCGCGCCGAAGCTCAATCACGATGCGCATACCGTCCTTGTCGGACTCGTCGCGCAGACCGTCGTTGGCAATGCCTTCGATCAGCTTCTCGCGTACCAGATCGGCGATGCGTTCGATCAACCGCGCCTTGTTAACCTGATAGGGAAGCTCAGTGACGATGATGGCTTGACGATCCGCCTTGCCAACCTCTTCAAAATGCGTGCGCGCGCGAATGGATAAACGACCCCGTCCGGACTTGTACGCGCTGACGATTTCTTGGGCGCCGTTGATGATGCCCGCTGTCGGGAAGTCTGGGCCCGGAACGTGGGCCATCAGGCCCGCAAGAGAAATCTCCGGATCGTCGATTACTGCAAGGCACGCGTTGACGATTTCGGTGAGATTGTGCGGCGGGATATTCGTCGCCATACCGACGGCGATACCCGACGATCCGTTGACGAGCAGGTTCGGGATGCGGGAGGGCATCACTGCGGGTTCGCTCAACGACTCGTCATAGTTCGGAACGAAGTCGACGGTCTCGCGATCGATGTCGGCCAGCAACTCCCCTGCCATGCGCGACATGCGTACTTCGGTGTAACGCATGGCCGCCGGCATATCGCCGTCGACCGAACCGAAGTTGCCCTGTCCATCGACCAGCAGATATCGCATGGAGAACGGTTGGGCCATACGAACGATCGCGTCGTACACCGCCGAATCGCCGTGGGGGTGATATTTACCGATGACGTCACCGACGACGCGCGCGGACTTTTTATAAGGTTTGTTGTACTCGTTGCCAAGCTCGCGCATGGCAAACAAGACGCGGCGATGGACCGGTTTCAGGCCGTCGCGTACGTCAGGGAGTGCTCGCCCTACGATCACGCTCATGGCGTAATCGAGGTAAGACTGACGCATCTCGTCTTCGAGGTTGACGGGTAGAACTTCTCGGGCGATTTCGCTCATTCGACGGTCGCTAATTTCATTCGAAAACGAGTGAGAAATAGTAACATAGACCACCCATTGAATGTGGCTGAACCGGGCCTCCCATGAACCAACCCCAAGCTGCCCAATCCCCAGCCTCTCAGGTCGACGAGGCCGAGCTCGCAAAGTTCGAGGCGATTGCCCATCGCTTTTGGGATCCACAGGGAGAGTTCGGCACACTCCACACGCTCAATCCGGCGCGCCTCGCCTTTATCGGCGAGCGAACCTCATTACGCGGCGCTCGCGTGGCAGACGTCGGCTGCGGTGGCGGCCTACTTGCCGAAGCATTGACTCGCGCTGGCGCTTCGGTCACCGCAATCGATCTGGCCCCATCGATGATTGAGGTTGCCAAACTGCATGCAGCGGGCGAGCGACTGCAAATCAACTACCGCGTGCAATCGGTCGAGAGCCTCGCCACTGAAGCGACGGGTACCTTCGACGTCGTCACCTGTATGGAGATGCTCGAGCACCTTCCCGACGCTGCACAGGTCGTTAGCGAGTTGTCTCGATTGCTCAAACCCAACGGATCGCTCTTCGTCTCAACACTCAATCGAAATCTTCGATCGTTCATGTTGGCGATCGTGGGTGCCGAGTACGTCACGCAACTCGTGCCTCGCGGCACTCACGAGTACGAACGAATGATCCGACCCTCTGAGCTGGCGCGTTGGGCGCGTGATGCCCATCTCACCATCGATGAACTCGGCGGTCTCGAATACAACCCGATCACGCGCTCTGCGCGGCTCACGACCGATGTATCGGTCAATTATCTCGCCCACCTGCGACGAGCGGAAGCCGAGTGATCGATCGCGCCGAGGTGACCCTGGCCTCGTTCGGGGCGGATCGTGACTGGCTACTGCGTTTCTGTCTGCCTGAGACTCGATCCGCATTGACGGCATTATTCGAAATCGAGCACGGAGTCATGGACAGTTTGAGGCCCGGGCTCGAGCATTCCGTCGCTCACGCGCGTCTCGAGTGGTGGAGCGATGAACTCACCCGCCTTGCTCAAGGCACGCCGCGACATCCCGCGACAAGGCTTCTCGCGGCAAGCGCCCTCGATCGCGGAACTTCTCCGCCCGATCTCCACGCGCTCGTCGAACACGTCCGCGTCGATCTCGCCTGCGTCGCGTTCATCTCACGAGCTGAACTGGATCAACATCTCGACGCGTGGGGTCAAAGTCTCTTTCGGACCGCCGCCCGACTCAGCATCGATGCGGACCCCGACCCGAAGAGTCAGGCGCACGCTCGACTCGCCGCCGAGCGGCTCTCAGTCCAGGCCGGTCGGCTGGTCAGAGAAAGCGAGCTTCTGAGGCGCTTCTCCCGTCACGCGTTGAGCGGACGAATTTATGTGCCGCTGGGCGATCCCCCCGTGACCCCCTCGCACTGGACGGCCCGACCCCTCGGGCCGATCGAATCCGAGGCCCTCGCAGCGCGGCGCCGCGAAATCAGTCAAGCACTCAAACAAATGGCCGCCGCGACCTCGCCCGTTGAGCGTCCCGCGCTACGCGTTCCGATGCTTTGGATGGCGTTCGCAGTCACCCCTTCCGGTCTCGACTCTGCCCTTCTCTCGCCTCTGCGGCGTACCATCGCAACCTGGCGCGGCGCGGTCGCGCTGTCGCGAGGCCGCGTGCCCTCCGAGCTGATTTAAGGATCCAAGACGAATGCCTGATCAACAAACCGCTTTTGATCCTCGCCGACTCTCACTCAAAGGGGATGAACTGGCAGGGCGAGTCATCGCAATCACGGGACCTACGGCAGGCATCGGGCATGCCCTCGCGCTCGAGTGCGCAACGCGTGGCGCAGAAGTTATCTTGATCGGACGCAATGTCAAAAAGTTAGAAGCCGTACATGACGAAATCTCATCGCTCAAAGCGGTAGGCGGTGAAGCGGTGCCCGAACCGTGTATCGTACCGCTCGATCTCGAACGCGCTGTCGCAGGCGATTACGATGCGATCGCAAATGCCGTGATGCAACGCTGGGGACGACTCGATGGGCTAGTGCTGAACGCAGCCCTGCTCGGCGTGTTGGCGCCGATTGAAGATTACGACGTGCCGACATGGGTCAAGGTGATGCATGTCAACGTCACCGCGAATTTCGCGCTGGCCCAAGTCCTGCTGCCCTCGCTTCGCGCCTCAAAGGACGCCTCGATATTGTTCTTGTCGAGTAGCGTGGGAAGACGCGCTCGCGCCTACTGGGGAGCGTATGCCGTCTCGAAATTCGCCATCGAAGGACTGATGCAAACGTTAGCTGATGAGCTCGAAAAGACAGCAGTGCGCGTCAATTCGATCAATCCTGGCCGAGCTCGCACACACATGCGTCGACAAGCCTTTCCCTCCGAAAACATCGAATCTTTACCGATGCCTGAGTCGCTCACGGCACCGATGGTCGCGATGCTCGGGCCGCAATCACGAGGCGTTACAGGTCAGGCGCTGGACGCTCAGTAAGACGCTCCGGGGCCGCCTCGAGATATTGGGCTTCTTCTGCGGTCAAGGTTCTGAAGTGTCCGCGCGCGAGATCTCGCGTCAATGTTAAGGGCCCAAGACTGGTCCTCTGGATGCGACTGACCATCGCACCTTGCCGCTCGAACAACTGGCGAATGTCCTTGCCACTCGCGCCGATCGCGATGATTCGATACCAACGATTGAGTCCCTCGGGCTCTGTCTCAGACCCCTCAACCGAACTCACCTCGACCGTCCTTCCATCGTCGAGCTCTCCACGGGAGAGAGACTCGAGGCGAGCGGCATTCAGTTCACCCCGAACGCGTACGATGAACTCTGTCGGCCAGCGCCGGACGCGCCGCTGAAGACGCTCCGCGAGCGCACCATCCGTCGTGATGATCTCAAGACCACCGTCGACTCGAGGCATGGGCGAGACCGCCAAAAAGCGACGACCCGCTCGGCGAGGCAAACGGGTGTACAGCCCCTCGGTCAGAGATTCTCCGGTCGAACGATGACAAAGGAACACGGTGGTTTCCTTACTCAGCCGCGAGGCATCCCGACTGCGACGCACGACGCGGCCGTCCACTCGAAGCTCATCCCGGCCAATGACGCGCGATCCGAGTTCGGCGACGGTGCCATTGACCGTCACGCGGCCCGCGCGGATCCACTCTTCCGCCTCACGACGCGATGCAAGACCCGCCTGGGCCAACACTTTTTGAACTCGCTCCCCCGCTTGGGTCGCCTCGGACGCGCGAACGGACCGTCCGGACGGCACGGAGCCGCCCGACTTCGAGCGCTCACGCCGGGCCATCGTCCTCGCCAGTGTCCGCAGCAACCACGACTGCGTCCGTATCAGGGGCCTCGGCCACCGGCAGCGACAGCTGCGGATTCAGATCGATCATTTGTTTGATCACTGCGAGCGGCGGTAACTCGTCGATGGTGCGTAGTCCAAAGTAATCAAGGAAGCTTCGGGTCGTACCGAGAAGTTCGGGATGGCCCGGTACGTCACGGTGACCGACGACGCGTATCCATTCGCGCTCCATCAACGTCTTGACGATGTTTGGATTGACCGCGACGCCGCGAACCGACTCGATCTCGGCACGCGTGATGGGTTGTCGATAAGCGATCAGCGCCAGCGTTTCGAGCAAGGCACGCGAGTACTTCTGCGGTCTCTCCGGCCACAGACGACTGATCTCGCGCGCATAACTTTGACGTATCTGGATCCGCCAGCCGCTCGCCGTCTCCCGAAGTTCGATGCCGCGATCGCCATACTCCGACCCCAGCGCGTCGAGCGCCGTCTGGATCTGCGCCTTGTCGGGACGACCGTCTTCGTCGAAAAGTTCGCCGATCTCACTGATCGACATCGGCTTGCCTGCCGCAAGCAACGACGCCTCGATGACATTGCGGATGTGGTGGTCGCTCATCAACTGTCCTTTTCGGTTGAATTGTCTGCAGGCTCGCCCTCGACAAGTCGAAGATGCGGGGTCTGCGCAGCTCGCACATGGAGCGGTCCGTAGGGCTCGGTCTGCACGATTTCGATCAGCCCCTCGCGCATCAACTCGAGAATGGCGACAAAGGTGACCGTGACGCCCATTCGACCCTCTTCGGGCTTGAAGAGCTGCATGAAATCGAGGAACGCACCACCGTCGACTGCCGCGAGCACATCGGTCATGCGCGCACGAGCCGACAAGCGTTCGCGTTGAACATGGTGATGCTGGAACATCGCCGCACGCGAGACGACGTCGCGGAACGCGAGAATCATTTCTTGCAGCGCAACCTGAGGCAAGCTCGATTGCGGGCGCCGGAAGTCCGTCGCAGCACTCGCAGCCCAGGTGTCGCGTTCCTCGCGGGGTAACTGGTCGATGCTCTCTGCGGCCTGCTTGAAACGCTCGTACTCTTGCAGGCGACGCACGAGATCGGCTCGCGGATCCGCTTCCTCCGAAATCACGTCCCCGGAGCGCGGCAACAGCATGCGCGATTTGATCTCGGCGAGCGTTGCGGCCATCAGCATGTACTCGCCCGCCAGCTCGAGCTGAAGCTCCTGCATCAGCTCGATGTAGGTCATGTACTGCTTCGTGATATCCGCGAGCGGAATGTCGAGGATGTCGAGATTCTGTCGACGGATCAGATAGAGCAAAAGATCGAGAGGACCCTCAAACGCTTCGAGGAAGACTTCCAGCGCCTGCGGAGGGATATACAAATCACGCGGCAGCTGGGTCACGGGCTCGCCTTGCACAAGCGCGAAGGGCATCTCGCCCTGAGCGGGCGAGTCCGTCGACGGATCCGCATCACTCGGCGTGGGAACCAACTTGAGCTCCGGCTTGGCCATCTCAGGCTCCGCGGAGGCGCATCGCACTGCGCACCTCGTCCAGAGTTTCGCGGGCCGCTTCGCGAGCCTTTTCGCTCCCCTCATTGAGAATCGCCCGCACGAGATCCGGATTGTCCTCATACGGCGCCGCGCGTTCGCGCATCGTGGTGGTTTCAGCCATGATTCGATCGATCAACGGCTTCTTGCATTCGAGGCAGCCGATACCCGCACTCTTGCAGCCGTTTGCCGCCCAATGTCGAGTGGTCTCGTCGGAATACACTTGATGCAGCGACCAGACCGGGCATTTTTCCGGATCACCCGGATCAGACCGTCGCACTCGCGCAGGGTCGGTCTGCATGGTTTTCAACTTGCGAGCCACTGAGTCCGGCTCTTCCCGAAGTCCCAAGGTATTCCCGTAGGACTTCGACATTTTGCGTCCGTCGATACCCGGCAATTTGGGCGTCGGCGTCAGCAACACCTGTGGTTCAGGCAGGATCGCCACGCTCGAGCCTTCTAAGTATCCGAGCAGCCGTTCTCTATCGGCGACGGTGATTCGGGTATTGCTCTGAACGATCTCACGCGCTTTCTCCAATGCCGCCGCATCACCCGCCTCTTGAAACTTTCGACGCAGATCGCGATAGAGCTTGCTGTTGCGACTTCCGAGCTCTCCGATCGCTTTCTCTGCCTTGTCCTCAAAACCGGTTTCGCGACCAAAGAGATGATTGAAGCGCCTTGCGACCTCGCGCGTGATTTCGACGTGAGCGATCTGATCTTCACCGACGGGCACGTAGCCCGCTCGATACAACAAGATATCGGCCGACTGTAATAGCGGGTAACCCAAAAAGCCGTAGGTGGCCAAGTCCTTCTCCTGCAACTCGGCCTGCTGATCTTTGTAGGTCGGTGCCCGTTCGAGCCACGACAGGGGCGTAATCATCGAGAGCAGTAAGTGCAGCTCCGCATGCTCGGGCACGTGGGACTGCACGAACAGGGTCGACACCCCGGGGTTGAGCCCCGCGGCAAGCCAGTCGATCACCATCTCGCGGGTGTACTCAGGCAGCGTGCTGGTGTCTTCGTATCCGGTCGTAAGCGCATGCCAATCGGCCACAAAGAAAAAGCACGGAAACTGGTATTGAAGATCAACCCAATTGCGCAGGGCGCCGTGGTAGTTGCCGAGATGCAGTTGGCCGGTCGGCCTCATGCCGGACAGCACGCGATTGGCTTGGGGGTTACTGCCCACGATTCGCCAGCTTACTTGAAGAAGTAGTCATAAATCCTTAATAAGTAACGCATTTTTTATTCACGAGCGCGAAAACCGGCCCGAATCGTTCCATCGCGTCGGGGATTATAGCGATTGCTCGCTCCACGGCCCGTCAAAGTCCGAAGGACTCGAGGCTCCCCCGCCCTTTGCGGACGACCACCGGTGGTTTGGCCGCCAAGTCGATGACGGTGGTGGGTTCGATCCCGCATGCGCCGCCATCCAACAGCGCATCGAGCTGCGACCCGAGACGTGCCTCAATCTCGTCGGCATCGTTGAGCGGCAGACCGTCGCCGGGAAGTAAGAGTGTTGAGCTCATGATCGGCTCACCGAGCTCAGCAAGCAGCATCTGCGCCACGCGATGATCAGGTATCCGTATGCCGATGGTTCGCCGCTTTTCGTGCTGTAGGCGACGCGGCGTCTCCCGCGTGGCTTCTAACAGGAAGGTGTACGGCCCCGGCGTACAGGCCTTCAACAAACGGAACTGCCACGTATCCACTTTCGCAAAGCGCGCGATCTCGGTGAGATCTCGGCAAACCAGGGTGAAGTGGTGGTGTCGATCAGCCTCCCGAATTCGACGAACTCGTTCGAGCGCGTCTTTGTCGCCGATATGGCAGCCGAGGGCGTAACAGGAGTCGGTGGGATACGCGATCACACCGCCCTCGCGAACGAGGTCTGTAGCCTGCCGGACGAGACGTGACTGCGGATCTTTCGGATGGAGGCGAAAACGTTGCACAGCCGTATGATAGCGGTCTCGCGCACTGAGTCGATGTCATGAACAACCCGATACTCTCCCTTCTCGAAGAGCGTCTCACCCGCGCGCTCGCGCCAGACCTTCTGGAGCTCCGCGACGACAGCGCCATGCATGCCGGCCACGTCGGGGCGCAGGAGGGCGGGCACTTTCATCTAGTCATCCGGTCGAAGAAGTTCGTGGGTCTCGCACCCCTCGCCCGACATCGTTTGGTCTACGAGGCGTTGGGCGATTTAAAAGCCGTGGGGGTTCACGCTCTGTCCATCGATGCCCGGATACCGTCATAATTCCCCTCCCAACCGTTTTGATCGAGACATGCTCATGAAGATTCTGCGCCTGATGACCCTGACCACCGCCACCCTGCTGATTGCGGCGTGCCAGCCTAAAGCGGATGCCGCCAAGGACGCCGATGCAGCGGCAAAGAAGCCGGTGGCAACCCTCAATGGAAAAGCAATCACGCAGGGCGAGTTCGATAGCTTCGTGAAACAAGTATCGGGACGCCCAAGCGCCGATCTCGACGACGAACAGAAGAAGCGTGCTCTCGATTCTTTGATCAACCTGCGCATTCTCGCGGCCCAGGCAGAAAAAGATGGTCTGCACAAAGAGACTGACCTCGCTGCGCAGATTGAGCTCACCCGTCTCAACATCCTGCAGCAGGCGCTCGCTGAGAAGTACCTCGAAGGCAAAACGCCGACTGAGCAAGAGCTCAAGGCTGAGTACGACGCGCAGATCGCATTGATGTCGCGCAACGAATACCGCGCGCGTCACATCCTCGTTCCGACGGAGATCGCGGCCACCCAAATCCTCGAGCGCCTCAAAAAAGGCGATCGCTTCGAGACCCTGGCCAAAGACTCAATCGACTCCTCGCGCGATCGCGGCGGCGACCTGGGTTGGTTCAGCCCATCAAGCATGGTCAAGCCGTTCGCCGACGCAGTGATGGCCCTCAAGAAGGGCGAGACCATTGCCAAGCCGGTTCAGACACAGTTTGGCTGGCACGTGATCCGTCTTGACGACGTGCGCGAAGTGCAGCCACCTCCGTTCGAGGAAGTGAAGCAGCAACTCAATCAGGCAGTGTTGTCTAAGAAGTTCCGCGCCTACAGCGACGAACTGACCAAAGCCGCCAAGATCGAAAAGAAGATCTGACGATCCGTCTTCTCAGCGGCCGTCCGACGAGGGCGGCCGCTGCGTCGACAAAATGTTTTTCAGCGCGGTCTCGTCAAGGACCGGCACGCCGAGCTCCTCGGCTTTTTTTAGTTTCGACCCTGCATCGCGACCGGCCACCACATAGCTCGTTTTCTTTGACACGCTACCCGCAGCCTTTGCCCCAAGCGCCCTTAGGGCGTCCTCGGCCTCTTCGCGCTGCATCGACTCGAGGCTGCCCGTCAGTACGAACGTGAGTCCCGATAAGGGCTGTGCAGCGCTCTCAAGCGGTTTGCCAGAGGGCCAAGACACCCCGGCCTGCCGCAAGCGCTCAATGACGCGACGATTGGCTTCCTCGGCAAAGAACTCGACGACGTGCGCCGCAATCACGGGTCCGACATCCTGCACCTGCTGAGCGGCCTCGATGTCCGCCGCCATCAAGGCATCGATGTCGCCGAAATGCGAGGCCAGCGCCGTCGCGGTCGCCTCGCCCACATCGCGTATTCCCAATGCGAAAAGGAATCGCGCTAAGGTGGTGCTCTTTGATCGTTCAAGCGCATTGAGCACATTCTCGGCAGACTTCGGCCCCATCCGCTCGAGTGCCGACAACGCCTCCAGCGTCAGCCCATAGAGATCCGCGGGGGATTCGACGAGCCCTGCCTCGACCAACTGCTCCACCAGCTTCTCGCCCACCCCCTCGATATCGAGAGCTCGCCGGGATGCAAAATGTCGCAGTCTTTCTTTGCGCTGGGCGCTGCATCGATAACCGCCCGTACATCGAGCGACCGCCGCCTCCGCGTCACGCTCCACCGGTGACGCACACACCGGACACCACAACGGCATCACGATATCTTGCGAGTCTTGCGGACGTCGCTCGAGCATGACCCTCGCGACCTCCGGTATGACGTCCCCAGCGCGTCGCACCACCACGGTATCGCCAATGCGTACGCCCTTGCGAGCCACTTCGTCCATGTTGTGCAGCGTTGCGTTACTGACCGTCACGCCGCCCACGAACACGGGTTCGAGACGGGCGACCGGCGTCATCGCGCCCGTACGACCGACTTGAAACTCGACGTCTCGCACGACGGTGAGCGCCTCCTCCGCTGGAAACTTATGAGCGATCGCCCAGCGAGGCGCCCGAGACACGAAGCCCAACTCGCGTTGAGCGGCGATGCTGTCGACTTTATAGACCACACCATCGATTTGATACGCAAGCGAGGCTCGCCGTCGGTCGATGTCAGCGTAGTAATCGAGACAACCCGAGGCACCGCGAACTTTACGAATCTCAGGTGACACCCGTAATCCGAATTGCCGCAATAGTTCGAGCGTCGCCCCATGCGAGCTCGGCAGCTCGATTCCCTCAACCGCCCCGATCGAGTAAAAAAAGATGTCGAGAGGTCGCTGCGCGGTGATGCGCGGGTCGAGCTGCCGAAGGCTGCCGGCCGCAGCATTACGGGGATTCGCAAACACTTTTTCGCCTTTCTTTGACGCCTCGGCGTTCAATCGTTCGAATCCGGCGATGGGCATGAAGACCTCGCCCCGCGCCTCAAGCACGGCGGGCGCCTGGCCTCGTAGGTGTAACGGCAGCGACCGAATGGTTCGAACATTCACCGTGACGTCCTCGCCGGTGGTGCCATCACCGCGGGTGGCGGCCTGAACGAGCACACCGCGCTCGTAGGTTACCGACAGGGCAAGACCATCTAGCTTAGGTTCAGCGGAGTATTCGACGTCCGAGTCAACGCCCAATCGCTCCCTGACTCGACGATCAAAATGTCGTAACTCGTCTTCACTGAACGCATTATCGAGAGAGAGCATCGGGATACGATGGCGCACCTCGGCGAACTCATCTGTTGGCGCCGCACCGACGCGCTGCGTCGGCGAGTCAGCGGATACGAGAGAGGGGTACGTTTCCTCGAGCTTGCGCAGCTCTTGTAACAAGCGATCCCATTCGGCATCCGGAATCTCGGGATCATCGAGGATGTAGTACCGATAATTGTGGTACTCGATCTCGCGCCGCAGATCAGCGACGCGTTGACGGATCTCCGCGGAGGGTATCCCCGCCTTCCCCATGACTCAGTCGCCTCCAGCGCTGGCCGCTTCTCGACGCATCTCCGCGAGGCGCGTCTCGGTCAATGCCTGTCCGCGGGAGTCGAGCAGATTCGCTCGTAATCGCTGCGCGAGGGTGTGACCGACCGAGAGCAACTTGTCGACGGCGTCACGACCCGAGACGGGACCCGGCAACACCGCAAACAGGTTGATACCGAGGTAACGCATGGAATCCATTGTGGTGAGATCGAAACTTCCTGGCTTGGTCAGACTTGCCGCACTCATCAACACCCGACCATCGGCCAACGCACGGTGGAAGATCTCCATTTCACCGTGCACAAAGCCCTCTCCTTGTAGCGCTTGGCGCAGGGCCGCTCCCGTCAATCGCTCCCCCTCACGAGCGACCACCCGCAACGCGACAATGACCGGCTCGGTGTTTTTGGGTAATGACACCGTCGGCGCCGCCCGCTCGACAGGAGTGGCCGGCGGTTCCGGAGTAACGCTCTGCATGACGGGTATCGAATTTCCTCGATCCTCTGAGGTCATGGCCTGATCGAAGTCAACCAAGGGTGGCTCGGACAGCCGATCGCGGACGTGAATCTCAGGCAGCGTTAACGTCGGCTCAAGACGGTCGGTAGGGGCGTTCTCGGCGAGAGAGGGTTCAAGAAATTCACGCCGAACTGGATCGAGCAAAGGGTCGCCCGAGGCGAGATCATCGACCTTCGCACTGCGCGCTTGTCCGAGTGGACCTCGAAGATGCGTGGCATCCGCGCGGGCGGCCTTGCGACGCTGGATGACTTCCCACAAAACGATGACGAGCAACAGCACACCGCCCACCAGCAACAACGCCACCCGTAGGTCGTTGGTCACGGTTTGTACGATCGCTTCCATGTTCTCAGCTCGCAGCAAGTCGAACGGCTTCGTCGACGTCGACGGCGACGAGTCGCGAGACGCCAGGCTCGTTCATCGTGACGCCGAGAAGCTGCGAAGCCAGTTCCATCGTCACTTTGTTATGCGTGATGAAAATGAACTGCACGCGGCTCGCCATCTCGCGCACGATGTCGCAAAACCGTCCGACGTTGTTCTCATCAAGCGGTGCGTCCACTTCGTCGAGCAGACAGAACGGCGCGGGATTAAGGTCGAAAATCGAGAAGACGAGCGCCACGGCTGTCAACGCCTTCTCACCGCCCGACAATTGCGAAATCGTGACGTTACGCTTGCCCGGAGGTCGCGCCATGATGGCGACACCCGCCGACAAAGGGTCGTCCCCAGCCAGCTCGAGGTAGGCGTGACCGCCACCAAACAACCTCGGAAACTTCTCCTGCAAACCGGCATTGATTCGATTGAACGTATCATCGAACCGAGAACGTGTTTCACCGTCGATCTTGCGCATAGCCTCTTCGAGCGTGGAGAGTGCTGAGGTGAGATCGGCGAACTGACGGTCGAGATATTCCTTGCGCTCAGTATTTTCTTTGAGCTCATCGATCGCAGCAAGATTAACCTGCCCGAGTTTTTCGATATCGGCTCGCGTCTCAAGGAGGGTGCTCTCCCAGGCAGCGACTTCCGCGCTGGCTGGTAGAGCCGCTTGCACCTGCTCAAGGTCAAACTGGGTCGCTACAAACTGCTCCGCAATGGTCTCGCGACGCACACGGGTTTCCTGGGCAGCGAGTCGCGCCGCCTCCATAGCGGACCGCGCGTCATTGACACGCCGCTCAGCCGACTGACGCCGCTCTTCGAGCGCCCGCAACTCCGAGTCGGCTTCATCGAGCGCACGCCGCGATTGGGCGAGCTCGGCCTCCACCTCCAGACGGCGGGACAACAACCCCTCGAGGGCGGAATCGAGTTCTCGAATAGGCGCCTCGCCCCCGGCGAGCTCCGACTCCAGTGTCGCACCCGTCTCGAACAGCTGCGTGCGCTGCTCCACGGCGCGTCCGAGGGCGACCTCGACACCCGACGAGGCGGTCCGTCGCCCTTCGGCACGGACCAACAAATCTCGGGCACCCAGCTGAGCGGTTTGCGCAGTCGCCCGCGCCGCCGCGAGCGCCTCGCGTGTGGCATCGCGCGAGCTCTCGAGAGACGGACGTTTCGCGTCGAGTTCCTGAACGCGAGCACGACCGCGCTCTAGTTCGATTCCCGCGCGAGCCAACGCGTCTTCGGTGACGCCGATTTCTCGAGCAACCTCAGCCGCCTCCACTTCGAGTCGCTCTCGCCGCAATGTCGACTCTTGGACACGCGCCCGCGAGGCCTCGAGCTGGCCGAGCAAATCGGCGTGTTCCCGGTGCGCGAGTTGAATCTGCCCTTGAATATCGTGGAGCCCGATCTCGGCAACGCCGAGGGAAGTCCTCGTCGACTGCAGGGACGTCTCGCAGGTTTTGACCCGCTCCTGCGCCGCGGCGAAGCTTGCACGCAAAGATTTGAGGCGAGGCTCGCGCTCGAGCACTCCCGCTCGCTCATCAGCGCTGCGGGCGATACGCAGCCATCCGCGACCGACCCACTCTCCCGACATCGTGATCACCGACTCGCCGGGTGACAAAGATCGACGTGCCGCAAGCGCGTCCGTCAGGCTTCCTGCCACGCGCACCGTATTCAACGCCTCAAGCACCGCGGCAGGGCCACGCACCTTTGACGACAATCGATCGGCGGACAGGGCGACATCGACTCCCGTCGCCTCGATGAGCGCGAGCGTTGAATCGCCGGCTTTTGACAACGCGTCGACCAAGGCGTCAAGTCCGTCCACACAGACGGCTTCGAGGTAGTCACCAAGCACCATCTCCACCGCTCGCTCGTAACCCCGTTCGACGCTCAGAGACTCCGCGACCCTCTTTTTGGAAGCGATTCCGGCAGAAGCCAACCACTCCGCCGCTTTGGCATCAGCCTGACCAAGCGCCGCACGCTGCAGCGCTTCCACCGACATGACCTCCGCGCGCGATCGCTCGCGCTCGCCACGAGCCGATTCGAGCTCCTCCTCGGCCGCCAGCTGTGCCGCTCGGTAGCGCTGAACGTCGTCCAATGCGGCGGTCAAGCTCCGCGCTAATCCGTCCGATGCCGCGCGAGCTTGTGACTCGCGCTCCCCGAGCTCGAATAACTGCCCCTGGCTTTCTTGACGTCGTAACTCATCGAGCTCGGTCGACAAACGATCACGCTGAGCACGTAGTCGCCGCAACTGGTTATCGAGTTGCTCGATTCGAGCTCGCTCGACCTGAATGGTCTGATTGGCCGTGCCGAACTCCTGGTTAAAGGACTCCCACTGACGCTGCCAATCGGCTTGAGCCTTCTCCGCGGCATCGAGTGCCACGACGGCTTCGTGCTCCGTTCGCTGGGCGCGCTCAATCTCTGGCGCAAGCCGGGTCAACTCTTCACGAATGACGACCAGCTCTCGCTCGTCGCGTTCGATTTGGACCGCAAGTGCCTCAAGAGTCGTTCGCGATTGGTCGAGTTCGCGTCGCTTGCGATCACGAGTCTCGCGTGCGTATTGAATCTGCTGCTCGGTGCGAGAGATGTCCGCCCCGACAGAATAGAAACGCGCCTGTACCTGGGACGCGATATCCGTTTGCTCGGTGTGAAAGGCGCGCTGGGTTTCGATCGCGGCCTCAGCCGAACGAAGATCAGCCAGTGCGGACTGCATGGACAGCTCTTTTTCACGAACCGCCGAGTCATGAATCTCCGCTCCGCTATCGAGATCCCGCAGACGCAGCGCCAAAAGTTCCGCCGTGAGCTTACGCTCACGCTCTTTGAGCTCTTGATATCGACGAGCCGTCGTGGCCTGTCGCTGCAGGTGACGGATCTGCTTGTCGATCTCGTCGCGAAGGTCTTGAAGCCGCTCGAGGTTTTCACGCGTGTCGGCAATCCGACTCTCGGTTTCCTTTCGACGCTCCTTGTACTTGGAGATACCCGCCGCCTCTTCGATAAACGCACGCATGTCGTCAGCCTTCGCTTCGATGACACGCGAAATCATCCCCTGCTCGATGATGGCGTAGCTCCGGGATCCAAGACCGGTCCCGAGAAACAGCTGCGTAATATCCTTTCTCCGGCATCGAGCGCCGTTAATGTAGTACGCGCTGGCACCCTCGCGAGTCACCTCGCGACGCAGTGAGACCTCGTTGAACGCCGCGTAAGCACCGCCGATCTTTCCGTCAGCATTGTCGAACACCAGCTCGACCGAGGCTTTGCCCACAGGTTTTCGCGAGCTCGAACCATTGAAAACGACGTCTGCCATTGAATCGCCGCGCAGGTGCTTGGCGGACAATTCGCCCATCACCCAACGCACGGCGTCGATGACATTTGATTTTCCGCAGCCGTTCGGCCCGACGACACCGGTGAGATTGCTGGGGAAGGAGACGCTGGTCGGATCGACGAAAGATTTGAAGCCAGCCAGCTTGATTTTAGTGAGACGCATCGCTTGTAAAAATCTCCACGGCGAATGAACGCCGATTGGCGACGTAGTGTAAATTAAACCTCTGTTCCACGCCCTCCCACGATACCCATGCCTTCACAACCTTCGACCCAACTCGACACCTTCCCGAACCCCAAGCCCGAGATCGACTACACCATCCGCATGTCGATTCCGGAGTTCACGTGTCTCTGCCCGAAAACCGGCCAGCCCGACTTCGCCACGCTCGACCTCGAATACGTTCCCGATCGCGCCTGCGTCGAACTCAAGTCCCTCAAGTCCTACATCTGGGCCTTCCGGGACCGGGGAGCCTTCCACGAGGCCGTCACGAACGAAATCGCCGACGCTTTGGCGGCCGTCACGGCGCCTCGATACATGAAATTAACCGCTCGATTTAACGTGCGGGGTGGCATCTACACCACCGTGGTGGCGACGCGACGCCAGCCGGGTTGGAACCCGGAACCGGCCGTGTCTCTTCCCTGAGCGTTTCACCCTTCCCTGACGGGTTTTTTGCCGGTATTCTCGCGCGTCCTGCAGAGCGCCTTTGAGGCTAAGGAGCGCCTGATGCCGGCGAAAAAACCCGCAGCTAAACCTGCTAAGACGAAGAAGACCGCACCCGCCCCCAAGGTGGTGGCGACGAAGACGAGCGCCCAAAAAGCGCCTTCCAAAACGCCCGCCCGCAAGGCGGAGCCAAGCGCTCCCAAGGCGACCAAAAAGGTCGCCGAGACCAAAGCAACGAAAAAATCCCCCATTAAGGCAGTGAGCGCCGGTACCAAATCTAAACCTGCCACAACGCCAGTCCTTGCCAAACCGGCTGCGGTTAAACCTGTTGCACCCGCCCCCGTCGCGGCCAAGAACCCCGCGGCGAAGGCTGATGGCGTCAAGTCACCGCCTCGCAAGAAAGAAGTCGTCGCGACGTTCGTACAACGCAACCCTCGACCGGTCGTGACGCCCGCCGATGGCGAAGACGGTGACGATGCGCTGCTCTCCGGGCCGCGCAACGTTCAGCCGTACATCGTCAAGCGCGGCGAACAGTACATGAATCGTGAGCAGCTCGAGCATTTCCGCATGATCCTCACGACCTGGAAACGAGATCTCATGCGCGAGGTCGACCGTACCGTCTCGCACATGAAAGACGAAGCGGCTAACTTCCCGGATCCGAACGATCGGGCGACTCAAGAAGAAGAGTTCAGCCTCGAACTTCGCACCCGCGATCGCGAGCGCAAACTCATCCGCAAGATCGAAGAGGCACTCGAGCGTATCGAAGACGGCTCGTACGGCTATTGCCTCGAGACCGGCGAAGAAATCGGTATCAAGCGTCTTGAAGCTCGACCGGTCGCGACGCTCAGCCTCGAGGCGCAAGAGCGTCGTGAGCGCCGTGAGAAGCAGTACGGCGATCGCGACGATCGTTACCGCTGAGTTTGTCGGCTCCATACGTCGGTCGTTTTGCCCCCACCCCATCGGGGTCCCTACACCTCGGATCGCTGCTCGCTGCCGTCGGAAGCTGGCTCGATGCGGGCGACGGTGTCTGCCTGTTGCGCATCGACGATCTCGATACCACCCGATGTCGCCCCGACTACGAACGCGCCGTATTGCGCACGCTCGATACGTTTGGCCTCCGCTATCCGGAGACGGTCATTCGTCAAAGCGCTCGAACGGCTACCTATGCGGCAGCGGTCACCCGTCTGGGTGCGAGCGTCGGCCTCTTCCACTGCGACTGCACTCGCCGCGAGCTTTCGGGTGAGGGTGAATCATGCTGCCTGAAGGACTGCCGTGATCGCCGATGCGATCCGACAACCTCCTCGCTTCGAGCGGACCTGCGAACGCTCTCACCGGTTACGGTGATCGATCGAAGTCTAGGTGAGCGCCATTTCGATCCGCTGACGCAACGCGATGTCATCGTGCGCCGCAGAGACGGCGTTCACACCTACGCGTTGGCGACGGTGATCGACGATGCCGAACAGGGCGTCACCGACGTCGTGCGCGGCGCCGACCTCCTGCCGAGTACCGCGTGGCAGGTCGCCTTGCAGCAAGCCCTGGGATTGCCGATACCTCGATACCTCCACCTGCCCGTCCTGGTCGAGCCCGATGGCAGCAAGCTCGCCAAATCGCGCCGATCGGCCGCACTCGAGTCCGCTCAATCGTTGCCGCAGCTGCGCCAGGTGCTGCGCTGGCTCGCCCAAGATGAACCACCCGCGGCGATCGACACCGCGAGTGAGTTATTGAGCTGGATGAAACCAAGATGGGACCCGGCGCGATTCGCCGGGTCGTCGGTGATCACGCTCGAGGCGTGACCGCGAGCCTTAGCGCGGCTCGACGTCCTTCATCGAGAGGCGCACGCGACCCTGACGGTCGACCTCGAGCACCTTGACCTGCACCTCATCGCCTTCCTTCAATTTGTCGGAGACACGCTCGACGCGCTCGTTGGAAATCTGCGAAATGTGTACGAGGCCATCGCGTCCCGGCAGGATGGTGACGAAGGCGCCGAAATCCATGAGGCGCGCAACGCGCCCTTCGTAGATCCGCCCCACCTCGACATCCGCCGTGATCAGTTCGATGCGACGCTGGGCCTCGCGACCCGCCGTCCCATTGACCGAGGCAATCTTGACCGTGCCGTCATTCTCGATATCGATGGTCGTTCCTGTCTCTTCGGTGATCTGACGGATGACCGCACCACCCTTGCCGATGACGTCGCGGATTTTTTCCGGATCGATCTTGAGCGTGATGATCGAGGGCGCCCACTCGGACATCGTCTCGCGGGGCTTGGAGATGACCTTGTTCATCTCGCCGAGGATGTGAAGACGTCCCGTCTTCGCCTGCTCGAGCGCGACCTTCATGATCTCGGGCGTAATGCCCTCGACCTTGATGTCCATCTGCAGCGTGGTGACACCATCTTTGGTGCCCGCTACTTTGAAGTCCATGTCGCCGAGGTGGTCTTCATCACCCAGGATATCCGTCAGCACCTTGTAGCGCTTGCCCTCGAGCACGAGACCCATCGCAACACCGGCGACGGGTAACTTGAGCGGCACACCGGCGTCCATCATGGCGAGCGACGCGCCACACACGGAAGCCATCGAAGACGACCCGTTCGACTCGAGAATTTCCGACACGACGCGGATGACGTACGGGAATTTTTCCATGTCCGGCATCACCGCCGAGACACCACGACGCGCCAGGTTTCCGTGACCGATTTCGCGGCGCTTCGGACCGGACATCATGCCCGTCTCACCCACCGAGAACGGCGGGAAGTTGTAGTGCAGCATGAACGGCTCGCGATGCTCCCCTTCGGGCGCATCGATGATCTGCGAGTCGCGGCCCGTTCCGAGCGTTGTGACCACGAGGGCCTGGGTCTCACCGCGGGTGAACAATGCGGACCCATGCGTACGCGGCGTGACGCCCACTTTGATGGTGATGGGTCGCACGGTCACGGAATCGCGACCATCGATACGCGGCTCGCCGTTGAGAATACGTTCGCGAACGATGTGGCTCTCGAGGCGGAATAACTGATCGTCGACCTGCTCGGCGGTATAAGCCGGCGCCTCGCCCGCGGTCAGTTGCTCGATGACAGCCTTCTTGATTTCACCGACGCGCGAGTATCGCGCCTGCTTCTCGATGACCCGGTAGGCCTCGGAGAGCGGGCCATGCGCAGCTGTGCGGACGGCACTCTCGAGCTCTGCCGTGGCGGCGTTCGGCTTCCAGTCCCAACGCGGCTTGCCGCATTCGACGACCAGTTCATTGATCGCCTTGATGGCGACCTGCATCTGCTCGTGACCGAATACGACCGAACCGAGCATGACCTCTTCGGTGAGGCAGTTCGCTTCCGACTCCACCATCATCACGCCGTCCTTTGTGCCGGCAACGACGAGGTTGAGCTCAGAGGTTTTGATTTCTTTGGCGGTCGGATTGAGGAGGTACTGACCATCTTTGAACCCGACTCGAGCCGCACCGATCGGACCGTTGAACGGAACGCCCGACAACGCGAGCGCCGCAGAGGCACCGACCATCGCCGGAATGTCGGCATCGATCTCAGGATCGATCGAGATCACGGTGGTCACCACCTGAACTTCGTTGTAGAAGCCGTCCGGGAAGAGCGGCCGGATCGGACGGTCGATGAGGCGCGACGTCAGCGTCTCTTTTTCGGTGGGGCGACCTTCACGCTTGAAGAACCCGCCCGGGATGCGGCCCGCCGCGTAGAACTTCTCTTGGTAGTTCACGGTGAGCGGGAAGAAATCGCGACCCGGAGCCGCCTTTTTGGCAGCAACGGCCGTACACAACACAACCGTATCACCGAGCGATGCGACGACCGCGGCATCCGCCTGACGGGCCATCTCGCCCGTCTCGAGCGTCAACGTGTGGGAACCATACTGAAAAGTCTTCTTGAATACCGGCACGGGAAACCTCGTGAAAAAATGCTGTAAGCGAAAAGGCCGCGCTCAGTGAGAGGCGCGGCCTTTAAGGAGGGACTGCTTAGCGACGCAGCCCGAGACGCTCGACGACTTCCTGATACTTCTGGGGCTGGTTGGCCTTGAGGTAATCGAGGAGCTTTCGGCGCTGGTTGACCATCTTCACGAGACCGCGACGGGACGAGTGGTCCGAAGCGTGCGAGGAGAAGTGCTGGCCGAGGCCAGTAATCCGCTCGGAGAGCAGCGCGATCTGAACTTCAGGAGAGCCCGTGTCCTTGGGGTCCCGGCGGAACTGCGCAACGACTCCGCTCTTTTTCTCTGTGCTAAGAGGCATTCTGAAAAACCCTTTTAAATCTTGATAGTTACGGTCGTGTTGAAGGCCGCGGATTGTACTCGCTGGCCTTTTCGGCCACAAGTCGCTTTGGGGCCACCCGTCCCGGGGCTGCAATCCGCCCCAGACCCATGAAAATGGATCCTGGACCCTGCAGCCGAACGGTCTCTCCCAGCGCTAAGTGAAGCGCCTCAGGGGCCTCGACCACCTGTCCCTGAGCCATCCGTCTCGCCGTCTCCGGCGGCAACGAAACCAGCCTCAAGTGGCCCACCGCCTCGTCCAGGGTCACCCAGGGCAGTCCGATGCCCTGGGTGGATTCAATTTGCTCGAGGGTCACGAGTCGGTCCCGGCCAAATGGCTGAACGCTCTCCCGGCGCAGCGAGGTCACATGACCCACGGTACCCAAGCCGCGCGCGATGTCCTCGGCAAGCACCCGAATGTACGTGCCTTTACCGCAGATCGCCCGGCAGTCGAGGAGAGGCCCCTTAAGATCGATCGCCTCGATCGACTCGATCCGAATCTTGCGCGGCGGCCGATCGACGACTTCGCCGGCCCGAGCCCGACGATACAACGGGACCCCGCCCTGCTTGATGGCCGAGTACATCGGCGGGATTTGCAAGGTATCTCCCACGAAGTGCTTGAGCACCTCCTCGACAGCGCCAGGCGCGAGCGGCGGCACCGGCGCGTTCTCGACGACCTCGCCTTCGACGTCCCCCGTCGAGGTTCGCTGGCCGAGGGATATCTGGAAACGATAGACCTTGTCGCCTTCCAGGATTTCACTGGCGAGCTTCGTGCCCTCGCCGATGCAGATGGGGAGCATTCCCGTCGCGAGCGGATCAAGGCTACCGACATGACCTGCCTTGCTCGCGCCCACCAGACGCCGGACGCGCAGGCCTGCCGCAGTCGAGGACAAACCCAACGGCTTGTCGAGAAGCAAAATTCCGTCGGTCAACGGGAGTCGCCGCCGAGGTCCGGTTCGTCTTTTTCAGAGCGAACCGCGTCGTCGATCAGTCGAGTGAGTCGATCCGCCTGCGCGATGCTTTCGTCGTACTCGAAATCGAGTCGCGGGGCATGACGCAAGCCGAGCCGCCGACCCACCTCCCCGCGGAGAAATCCTGCCGCCCGACGAAGTCCTTCGGTCACTTCCGCTGGCGAATGTCGATCCCCGAAAGGAACGAACAGCACCCGCGCTGAACCCATATCGGGGGCGACCTGAACCGCCGTGATCGTCACCATCCCCACGCGAGGGTCTTTGACCTCACGCGACACGAGCTCAGCCACCACCCGCTGTAGTTCGGACTCGACGCGTTGTTGTCGGGCCTTGCTGGTCACGACATTTCGGTGGTGGAACGCCCGTCGATCACGCGATCGCGCGAGCGACCTCAACGCGCGAGTAGCACTCGATCTGATCGCCGACACGGACATCCTGGTAGTTCTTCACGCCGATACCGCACTCGGTACCCGCACGAACCTCACCGACGTCGTCCTTGAACCGTCGAAGAGACTCGAGAGCTCCCTCGAAGATGACGACGTTGTCGCGAAGCACACGAATCGGATTGTTGCGCTTGACTGCCCCTTCGATGACGAGACAACCCGCCACGACGCCAAACTTACTCGAGCGGAAGACATCGCGAACCTGCGCGGTACCGACGATCTGTTCTTTGATCTCGGGCGCGAGCAATCCGCTCATGCGCTGTTTGATGTCGTCGATGGCTTCGTAAATGATCGAGAAATAACGGATGTCGATTCCGGTTTCTTTGACCGCTTCACGAGCACCGGAATCGGCGCGAACGTTGAAGCCGAGCACCATGGCCTTCGACGCAGCCGCAAGCTGCACATCTGAGGCCGTGATGCCACCGACGCCGCTCGCGACCACCTTGACCTGCACCTCGTCGGTGGAGAGCTTGGTAAGAGAATCACGCAGCGCCTCGGCGCTGCCTTGAACGTCGGCTTTGATGACGACGCTGATAACGCCCGCCTTGTCCTCGGCCATTTGCGAGAACACATCGCCCACCGCAGCCGCTTGCTTGGCCAACTTGACGTCGCGAAACTTGCCTTGACGATAAAGTGCGACTTCGCGAGCTTTTCGCTCACTCTCGACCGCCAGCATTTCTTCGCCAGCATTCGGCGCACCCGACAACCCGAGCACAAGCACGGGCATCGAAGGCTTGGCTTCGTCGACGCTCTTGCCGGTCTCGTCGAACATGGCGCGCACGCGACCGAATACCTGACCTGCGATGATCGGATCGCCGAGCTTCAGCGTGCCTTTTTTCACGAGCACCGTCGCCACAGCGCCCCGCCCTTTCTCGACGCTGGCTTCGACGATGATGCCGGCAGCGAGCCCCGTGAGCGGCGCTTTGAGCTCAAGCACCTCAGACTGCAGCAAAATCGCATCCAGCAGCTGATCGATCCCTTGCCCCGTGTACGCCGATACGTTCACGAACATCGTATCTCCGCCCCACTCTTCAGGAATGACTTCCTGTTTGGAGAGCTCCGTTCTGACACGATCGGGATCCGCGGTGTTTTTGTCGATTTTATTGACTGCAACGACGATCGGTACACCCGCCGCGCGCGCGTGCTGGATGGCTTCGATCGTCTGCGGCATGACACCGTCGTCCGCAGCAACCACGAGGACCACCACGTCCGTCGCCTTGGCACCACGAGCACGCATCGCCGTGAAGGCTGCGTGACCCGGCGTGTCGAGAAACGTGACTCCGCCCTTGTCGGTCTGCACATGATACGCGCCGATATGCTGCGTAATTCCGCCGGCCTCGCCGGAGGCGACCTTGGTCTTTCGGATGTAATCGAGCAATGACGTCTTGCCGTGATCGACGTGGCCCATCACGGTGACTACAGGAGGCCGAGAAAGACTCTCGACCGTCTCTCCCCCCGCGCCCTGGATATCCGTCTCAAGCTGGTTTTCTTTGAGGAGCTTGGCGGTATGTCCCATCTCCTCGACCACAAGCACGGCAGTATCTTGGTCGATCGGCTGGTTGATCGTCGCCATCACACCCATGTTCATCATGGCTTTGATGACTTCGGTCGCCTTGACCGCCATTTTTTGAGCGAGCTCCTGCGGCGTGATCGTCTCGCCGATGATCACCTCGCGCACGACCGGCGCGGTCGGGAGCTCAAATCCGTGACGCTGCTCCATACCCACCGGAGCCTTGCGTTCGCGAATCTTCTTCTTTTTCTTTAGGCGCGAGCTGGCGTCTGTACTGACGTGCAACTCCTCGCGACCATAGCGCGTTCGCTTGTCACGCTCGGCGTCTCCACCCGCCGTTTTGCCGGGCCGCGTGTCGGCCGCGCGAGTCTCGGGCGCCGCGACAGGTGCTCTCGAGCGCCCACCTTTATCGGCATCCCCTTGGTCACGCTCACGCTGCTCGGCAGCACGACGCGCCTCCTCTGCCGCACGTCGCGCAGCCGCTTCCTCTTCAAGGCGACGACGGTTCTCAGCTTCGAGACGCTCCGCCTCACGACGCTCGTGCTCCTGGCGTTCACGCTCGACACGCGCAGCCTCCTCGACCTCACGTCGTTTGGATTCAGAGTCCTCACCCTGCGCCTTGGCTTGCTCCTCGAGCACGTCGCGCTTGACGTACGTGCGCTTGACACGCACCTCGACGTTGACGGTTCGAGCGCGTCCCGCGCCGCCCGCGAGCTTGATCTCGCTCTGTTGTTTGCGCTGCAGGGTAATTTTTCGGGGTGCCGCTACCGCGGGACCGGACTCCTCTGCCTGCCCATGACTTCGCCGGAGGTGCGTCAACAGCACGAGTTTCGCATCGTCACTGATGCGATCATTGGGCCCTGCGACCTCGATACCCGCTTGAGCGAGCTGAGCGATCAGCTTCTCGACCGGTACCTTGAGTACCTCAGCAAATTGGGCAACCGTTACATCAGCCATATCAGGTTCCTGTGGGGTCTACTCAACCGTGGCCCGGCGCAAACCAATGCTCGCGAGCCTTCATGATGAGCTTGCCAGCCTCGTCGGCCGTGAGCCCCTGAATATCCAAAAGATCATCGACAGCCTGCTCAGCCAGATCCTCGCGAGTTCGAACGCCCCGTCGGGCGAGCGCCAAGGCGAGATCAGGCTGCATGCCCTCGAGCAGCAGCAAATCGTCAGCGGGAATCTGCGAATCGAGGCTCTCTTCGCTCGCGATCGCCTGCGTCAGCAGCACATCTCGCGCGCGACTACGAAGCTCTTTGACGATATCTTCGTTGAACTCTTCTATTGCGTTGAGCTCTCCCTGGGGCACATACGCGATTTCTTCGACGGTCGAGAAACCCTCCTGTACGAGGATCGTTGCGACGTCTTCGTCCACGTCCAACTGCTTCATGAAGTTCTCGACCAACGCCCTCGCCTCGGACTCGCTCTTGGCCTCAGCGTCGGACTCGGTCATCACGTTGAGCTCCCAGCCCGTCAGTTGGCTGGCGAGTCGAATATTTTGACCGCCACGACCGATCGCCTGAGAAAGCTTTTCCTCGGACACTGCAATGTCCATGCTGTGCGAGTCTTCGTCGACGACGATGGAGATGACCTCCGCCGGCGACATCGCATTGATCACGAACTGAGCAGGGTTGTCGTCGAACGGAATGATGTCAACGCGCTCACCGGCGATCTCATTAGAGACGGCCTGTACTCGCGACCCTCTCATGCCGACGCACGCGCCGACCGGATCGATTCGCGGATCGTTGCTGCGGACGGCAATCTTGGCTCGAATGCCAGGATCACGAGCCGCGCCCAAAATCTGGATGAGACCCTGACCCACCTCAGGCACTTCAAGCTTGAAGAGTTCAATCAAGAACTCCGGCGCTGAGCGCGTCAGAAAAAGCTGTGGACCCCGCGGTTCCGAGCGCACTTCCTTGAGGAAGGCTTTGATTCGATCTTGAGGTTTGACCTGCTCACGCATGATCATGTCCGTGCGCGAAACAAAGCCTTCTGCATTGCCGCCGAGGTCTACAAAAATACCGTTACGATCGACTCGCTTGACGACACCGCTGACCAACTGGCCCACGCGATCTTTGTAGGCGTCGACCACCTGAGCACGCTCGGCTTCGCGCACTTTCTGCACGATGACTTGCTTGGCCTGCTGTGCCGCGATTCGACCGAAGGACACTGACTCCATCGGCTCTTCAACGAATCCGCCGACAAGAGCCTTCTTGTCGACGTCGAGCGCGTCCTCGAAACGCAATTCGCGGTCGGGGACCTCAAGCTCCTTGGAGTCATCTGCAAAGACTTTCCAACGACGGAACGTATCGTAGTCACCTGTCTTTCGATTGATCGCAACGCGCACGTCCCACTCTTCGCCGTGCTTTTTGCGAGTCGCCGAAGCGAGCGCCGCTTCAAGCGCTTCGAAGATGACTTCCTTGTCGACGCCCTTCTCGTTCGAGACGGCATCCACGACCATCATGATTTCCTTGCTCATCGTCTTCTGTCCCCTTTCACGCGAAACACCGACAAATCGTTCACGCCACCAGGCGCGCTTTACCGATTTCGGCGAATCCGATTCTCACGGGTTGCCCGTCAACCATGACGATGCAGCCCGACTCGTCCACCTCCGAAAGATCGCCCGTATAACGGCGACGTCCCTCTCGAGGCACCTTCAACTCAACCCAAACCCTAGCGCCCAAAAATCGGCCGAAGTGTGCTGGCTTGCGCAGCACCCGATCGAAACCCGGTGAGGAGACCTCGAGGTTGTAGGCTCCGCTGATCGGATCCTCCACATCGAGCAATGCCGACACCTCTCGGCTCACCGTCTCGCAATCTTCGACGCCGATGTGGCCACCCTTCTCGGGAGGCTGATCGATGAAGATCCGCAGCACGCCCGAGCGAGGCACCGACACCCATTCGATGTCGACCAGCTCGTAGCCGAGTCGCTCGATCAGGGGCTCTAGAAGCCCGATGAGCTTGTCGCGTATCGCTGCTGCAGTCGCCATCGTCCATCCTTCGCCAACCCCCAATCCAATGCGGGTAATGAAAAAGGGCCACGAAGGCCCCCCCTGATCAAACCCGCCCCGGCCAGGGGCCCAAAAAATAAAAGCCCCTCGGGGGGCTTTCAAATCAAGCACTCGGGACGCCTCCTTGACAGGAAACAGCCCTCCCTCACGACCCGAGGAACCGCGAGGGCCGCGAATCATAATGGAATTGGCCCCGAGGCGCCATGGGGCGCCCGGGGGCACCGATCAGGGCGCGAAACCCGTCTCCGGGCCCGGGGTCCGCAGCCAGCGAGCGAGCCAGTCGTGGATCTCTTGGTAAAAGAGACGACTGTTATCCCCTTTCAAGATCCAGTGGTTCTCGTCAGGAAACACCACGAGACGACTCGGGATCTGCTGCCGTTGCAGAACCGTCCAGTACTCGAGCGAGTTGTTGAGTGGGACGCGGAAGTCTCGCTCACCAATGGTGACCAACGTGGGCGTCTTGAACGAGGCGGCGTAGCGAATCGGGTTTTGCTCCCGCCAGACCGGACCCTGCTCCCAAACCGGGCCTCCGTTGTTCACCTCACGGCCATAGACCGTATCGCTCGTACCCCATTGAGACTCGAGGTTGATCAGACCCGCATGACTGACAAGGCAGCGGTAGCGAGTAGTCGTCGCCTGCAACCAGTTGGCGAGGTGCCCGCCATAGCTCGCACCTCCCGCACACTGCCGAGTGGCGTCAATGAATGGATAGTCGCGCAGGGCGACATCCGCCGCCTCGTTGATTTCGGCACCCGCCGAGCGCAACGGATCATTTTGAATGGTCTGAGCAAAGGCTTCACCGAAACCCGTCGATCCGCTGTAGTTCGTCAGCAAGACCACGTACCCAGGTTTGGCAAGCAGGTGATAGTTCCATCGCATCACCCACTGATCGCGCCACATGGTGTGCGGTCCACCATGAATCACGACAAAGAGCGGATATTTCTTTGAAGGATCGAAACCTGGGGGCACCACCAGCATGTTGTGGATACGCCGCCCTTGGCTGCTCGTGAACCAAAAGTGACGCGGCGGATCCAAATCTAGTGACGCAGCCTTGTCTTCGTTGAATCGGGTCAGCGCAACATGACCGCCCTTCGCGACATCGATCCGTACCACCTCCGGGGGGCGCGTCGCGCTCTCGAAATTCGCCACCAGCACCGGACGGCGCGCCCCGGTCGCGACCGACAGGTTGGTGTACACACCCGTCTTGATATCGAACGCGAGCCGCGGCTGACCGACCACCAAACTCGTCTCGAATAATTTTTCGTGGCCTGCCTCTTCAGCGAGGAAATAGACGGTTCTGGAGTCGGGGCTGATCGCGAACGAGGTGACAGATCGGTCGATACCTCGCGTGATCTCACGACCACGCTGTCGGGTCACACTACCTGCCCTCGGCCCACCCCAATCGAGCGCGACGAGTTCGCTTGGCATGTAGACCTTGTCGCTTTTTCGATCGATACCGACGAGCAAGGTCTTACCGTCGGGAGAGAACGTCGGTTGTGACCACGAGTGATCATCGCCACTCAGTTTCAGCGGCTCTCCACCCTCAAGCGAGACGTACCAGAGATTCGATGAGGTGAATCGGAACGCCGCCGTATGTCGATCGGTGCTGGCGACGAAGACGAGCCCTTGACCGTCCGGCGTCCACGTCGCATCGAGGGAGTCCCCGCCGTCGCCACCACGCCCGGCGAATCCGGGCTCGCGAACGAGCGCCGAGTCACGGAGTAATTCGCGCGGATCTCCGGCGGCTGAACCCGACTCTGAAAGGTCCAGGACGAGCAGCCGAGGTTTACGATCTTCTAACCAACGATCCCAGTTGCGGATCGGGAACCCGTCGTAGATTCGCGCATTCCATTTTCGACCCTTACGCTCCGTCTCAATCCGACGATTATCTGCCTCGTTTTCCGCTCCCGGGTAGTCGGAGCTCGAGAACGCAACTCGCTTCCCGTCAGGCGAGAACTTCGGCGAACGGGCACCGTTGACGAGTTGAGTGAGTCGTCGAGCCTCGCCGCCGGCACTGAGATCAAGCAGATAAAGCTGTCCGGTGTCATCCCCCTCGCGCTTTGCAGAAAACACGAGCCGGGTCCCGTCGGGACTCCACTCGACACCACTCTCACCACCCGCTGTTCCGGTCAATCGACGCGGCGCCGACTTCGACGAAGCGTCTGTGGACACAAGCCACAGATCAGTGACTTGGTCTTTCTCGTGATAGGCCGTCTCGGTTACCGAGAACACTGCCCAACGCCCATCGGGACTCACCGACGGCGCACCGACGCGCGTCATGAGCCAAAGGTCTTCGTGGGTGATCGGCCGTTTGACGGTCTCTGCCGAGCCCCAGCTGGACACAGAAAACCCGAGCAACACTGCACAGAGCAAAGGCTTCAGCATGGGAGCTCACCGACATCGATAAAAGATGACGGGATTATGCCGCAGGAAGCGAGGGACTAGCGACGCTTCTTACCCGGACCCTTATTCGCCTTGACGAGCCGGATGTCGAGTCGCTGACCTCGGACCACGACTTCAGCCAAATGTTTGAGTACATGCTCCGGGATCTCCGCCGGGAGCCGCACGAAAGAATGGTCATCACGGATATCGATGCCATTGATTTCGCTGCCGTGCAGGTCGCCCTCATGGGCCAGCGCGCCAACGATATTGCCGGGCTGCACGCCATGACGTCGCCCAACCTCGAGCCGGAAAATCGCCTGAGGCCCTTCGGGGCGTCGGGTTCTCGATGCTTTTCGCTCAATCGACTCAAACTCACCCCGCGGCGTATCACGCGTGGATTCCGCGCCGCCCTCAGACTCCGCAGAGCGTTTGGTCACGAAAAGTGATCGGCCCGATTTAGCCAGCGATGCGAGTGCCGCCGCCACATCGAACACATCAGCCCCGCTTTCGCGCACAAATTCTTCGATCACCCCGCGATACGAGGCGAGATCTTGAGTGCCGATGATGTCACTCAGCTCTTTCTTGAATTTCTCGGCGCGACGCGCGTTGACGTCTTGAATGGACGGTAGGTTCATCGGCTCGATGGGCTGTCGTGTGGCCCGCTCGATGATTCTCAGCATGTTGCGTTCACGTGCCGCAATAAACAGGATCGCTTCACCTGAGCGCCCTGCTCGTCCCGTTCGACCGATACGATGGACATACGACTCACTATCGTGCGGGACGTCGTAATTGACGACGTGAGTGATACGCTCGACATCGAGTCCACGCGCTGCCACATCGGTTGCCACCACGATGTCAATCTTTCCACTCTTGAGCGCAGCGATAGTGCGTTCGCGCTGCGACTGAAGGATGTCCCCGTTGAGAGCAGCTGCCGCAAACCCTCTCGCTTCCAGCTTCTCGACAAGCTCGACGGTCGAATGCTTGGTTCGCGCAAACACCAGCATGGCATCGAAGGGCTCGACCTCGAGAAGGCGGGTCAGCGCATCGAGCTTGTGCATTCCCGCAACGAGCCAATATCTCTGACGGATGTTGGCCGCCGTCGCCGTCTTGGAGCGAACCGTGATCTCGCGCGGATCACGAAGATGCTTTTGGGCAATTCGCTTGATCGGCCCCGGCAGAGTCGCCGAAAACAAGGCCACCTGACGCTCGGGAGGAACGAGACTCAAAATATGATCGATGGCGTCGACAAAACCCATCTGCAACATTTCGTCAGCTTCATCGAGCACGACGGCCCGAATGGTCTTTAGACTCAGCGTACCGCGATCAAGGTGATCGATCACACGACCCGGCGTGGCGACGACAACATGTACTCCGCGACGTAGCGCATCGAGTTGAGGCTTGTAGCTTTGCCCACCATAGATCGGTAAGACATGCAGTCCCGGCATATGGCTCGCATACTTTTGGCAGGCCTCGGCGACCTGAATAGCGAGCTCACGAGTCGGGACTAACACGAGCGCTTGCGGCTCACGACGCGCGACATCGATCCTAGAGAGCATCGGCAAAGCGAACGCGGCTGTCTTACCCGTGCCAGTCTGCGCTTGTCCAATGAGATCGTGACCGTCAAGCAATACGGGAATCGTCTGACGTTGAATGGGCGACGGCGTCTCATAGCCCACCGCCGCGAGCGCAGTCACCAGCGATTGGGGTAAGCCAAGGTCGGCGAAAGTCACATCGTGTTGAGGAGCTTGATCTTGGGTCATGGCGAACTCGGGGGCGGCAGAGCGGCCCTGAGACACTCGAGTCGCTTAAAAATTGGTAGCGGGGGTAGGATTTGAACCTACGACCTTCGGGTTATGAGCCCGACGAGCTGCCAGACTGCTCCACCCCGCACCAGTAGGGGCGCGCAGTGTACAGGTCTCGGGCGCCGGCCTCAACCTCAGCCGAGCGCTCGGGCACAGAGCTCGATCAGCGCCTGTGGAACCACTCCCAGGACGACCACGGCCGCCGCATTCAGCGCCAACGTGGCCTTTACGGCGCCGTGACGCTCAGGGACCGGAAGATCACCCGGTGGGTCGAAGTACAAAATCTTCACGACACGCAAGTAGTAGAACAAACCGATCACCGAGACGATCGCCGCAAACACTACGAGCGCGAGATGATTAGTCACCCACAGAGCCTCGAAGATCTGCAGCTTGGCCAAGAACCCGACCGTCAAGGGAATTCCGGCGAGCGAGAACATCGACACCATCATAACAAACGCGAGCAGCGGATCGCGAGCGTGCAGTCCTTTGTAATGGTCGAGCTCATCTGCTTCGAAACTAGGCCGGC